>Ga0075030_100000069_pt1 | contig 68251 bp, 59 predicted proteins | sample LitLauG_LLR_2012_FD_71393 | JGI IMG/M metagenome (GOLD analysis project Ga0075030, IMG submission 71393) | Freshwater sediment microbial communities from Pennsylvania, USA - Little Laurel Run_MetaG_LLR_2012 | ecosystem: Environmental > Aquatic > Freshwater > Creek > Sediment | place: USA... | reverse complement strand
GGTCATAGCAGCAAACAACCCCGGCGATCTGGTCTTGGTAGCGTTCCGTCAACAGTTCGGCGCCCATAGCGGCATCGTAACCGATTTTCCTGTTTGGTTCCGGCTACGCCGGGTTAGGAACGGCTGCTTTTTCAACACGAGTTTCCGTAAACGTTCATGGTGGTCCGGATGCAGGTTGCTCGTGTGACCGGACGATCCGGATTCTACGCCGTGTTACCCTCGAAGGTTGTGTTCCAACGCGTGATCTGGATCGTTCTCGATAGCGTGGGGATCGGTGAAATGCCCGATGCCGCGCAGTATGGCGACGTGGGCAGCGACACTCTCGGGAACATTGCGCGCTTACGCGGTCTCCGTCTGCCCAACCTGGCGCGCATGGGTCTGGGCAACATCAAACCGCTCACCGGAATCGATCCGGCGGCAACGCCCACCGCCGCATACGGAAAGTGCAGGCTGGCTTCTCCCGGCAAGGACACCACGACGGGGCATTGGGAAATGGCGGGCATCCATCTCGCCAAACCGTTCCCACTCTATCCGCACGGATTCCCGCCGGAAATTTTGGGCCAGTTCGAGGGGCGCACCGGCCGCGGGTGGCTCGGCAACAAGGCGGCTTCCGGCACGGAGATCATCCAGGAATTGGGCGCCGAACACATGCGCACCGGTTCGCCGATCGTCTACACCTCCGCCGATAGCGTCTTCCAGGTGGCCGCGCACGAGGAAGTCATCCCGCTATGGGAACTGTACAAAATATGCGAGACGGCGCGCGAGATTCTGCGCGGTCCGTACGAAGTGGGGCGGGTGATCGCGCGGCCGTTCACGGGCTCACCGGGCAACTTCACGCGAACCGCCAACCGGCACGATTATGCCGTGCCGCCGCCCAAGGGGATGCTGCTGGACCGGCTCGACGAGGGTGGCGTCGTGATCCACAGCGTGGGCAAGATCTTCGACGTCTTCCTGGGCCGCGGCATCCGCGAATCCACCAAGACCAAAAACAATGCCGACGGAATGGCGAAGACGCTCGAGGCCATGAGCGAGGAAGCCGGCCTGATCTACGTGAACCTGGTGGATTTCGACCAGCAGTTCGGCCATCGAAACGATATCGAAGGCTACGGCAACGCCCTGGAGCAGTTCGACGCCTGGGTACCGGAGTTCGAGAGCGCGCTGCGCCCCGGCGATCTGGCGATCTTCACCGCGGACCACGGGTGCGACCCCACGACGCCTTCGACAGACCACAGCCGCGAGTACGTCCCGCTGCTGGTTTCGGGCCCGAAGGCGCGGCCCGGTGTGAACCTTGGGGTGCGGGACACGCTGTCGGACATTGGCCAGACCGTGGCCGAGAACTTCGGCGCCAGGATTAGGGAAGGCGCCAGCTTTTTGTCGCAAATCTTATGAGAAAACCAGTCATGTCGGGCAATTGGAAGATGTACAAGACGCCCGCCGAAACCACTGCATTCTTCGAGAGATTCCGGCCGTTGGTCGAGAAATCCGAGCACTGCGAGATCGTGATCTGTCCCCCCTTCACGAACCTCGCCGCGGCCGTGGACGCCGTGAAAGGCAGCCTGATTCGCATCGGCGCGCAGAACGCCGGCTGGGCCAAGGAAGGCGCTTTCACCGGCGAAGTTTCCGGGCCGATGCTCCGTGCCGTGGGTGTAACCCACACCATCATTGGGCACAGCGAGCGGCGCCAGTACTTCGGCGAGACGGATGAGACCGTGCTCAAGCGCACGCAGGCCGCGCTGGAATTCGGCCTTTCGCCGATTGTGTGCGTGGGCGAGCGCCTGGAAGAACGCGAGAGCGGCGCCACGGAGGCGGTGCTCTCGGGCCAATTTCAGAGGGGCATCGCGGGCCTGAGCGACGCGCAATTTGCCAGGATCGTGATCGCCTACGAACCGGTCTGGGCGATCGGAACCGGCAAGACGGCGACGCCCGAGATCGCGGCCGACGCCCATCGCGCGATCCGCGGGCAGGTGCGGGAGAAGTTCGGCAAGGACGCGGCGGAGGCGGTGCGTATTCTGTACGGCGGCAGTGTGTCGCCGGACAACGTCAAATCGCTGATGGCGCAACCGGAGATTGACGGCGTGCTGGTGGGGGGCAAGAGCCTGGACGCGGTGTCGTTCGCGTCGATTGTGAATTTCTAGGTAGCCGAGCTTTCCACAACGGTAGTGAAGGCGTCGCTTTCGCTCGGAATCTTCGGACCTACGCGCGAGCCTTGTCGCGACTGCCGCGCCATCGTTGCTTCACGGAGATGCCCACGCGCTGCCTTCCAGCGGCCTGGTTAACGGTTAGGAGCAACGGTAATATAATAGTGGTAGTTTATGAATAAAATGGTCTTGTTAACCGCAACTGCGATTGCCGCCCTTGTGTTATCGGCTTGTTCGGAAGCTCCGAAAACAACGGCGAAGGTGGAGAGTGAAGAGAAGAAGGAGCCAGCCAAGGCCCCGGAGGCCGTAACCGCATTACGAGCGTTCTATGAATTGTACAAGCCGGCACGCGCTTGGGCGACCGATCTTCTGGCGCTGAGTGTGGTCAGCGGCGAAGTGCCGAATATCAAGAATGGTGACGGTAAGGCCGGGCTGTGGACTGCCACCTTCGTTTCGCCAAGCCGCAAGGAAGCCCGGGTTTTCAGCTACGCTGTTGTGGAGAACGGAGCCGACATCCGAAAGGGAGTCAACGTGGGCAACGCGCTGCCCTGGGGCGGCGCCACCCCCGCGAGCAAGCCGTTCTCGAACAGTGAGTTTGCGGTAGATTCCGATGCTGCCTACAAGGCGGCATTTGAAAAAGCGGCGGGCTGGCTGAAGAAGCATCCGAACCAGAAAGCCACGTTCCGGTTAGGCAACGCATCGCGCTTCGCAGCGCCCGTGTGGTACGTGATGTGGGGAACCAGCAAGAACGGCTATGCGGCCTTAGTGAATGCCACAACTGGCGCGGTGGTCAAGTAGAGCGCGGGCTCCACGCTGCCGTAATGGAATGCCGCATCGCCTGATGGCGACATGGCCGCGGGTTTTGCGCGCGGCACTTCGTAATTCATACTCCCGCTCCCAAAATGAACGTTGCCGCGATCAGCACGGCAACGCTAGCCCATAACAGGCGTACCGGCGTCCCGGAGGCTCCGCGCCACTCTCCGGTGGCCAGCCCGCAAACGACCGTCGTGGTGATCAGGATGGCATTCCAGAGCGACCAGCCAACCGAGGCGCCCAGTTTACCGAGTCCGTTGGCGCCCCAACCGTACAGGATGACCGAGCCAGTCCACATCACGGCCATCGAGACGGCGCTGATCCAATCCCGGGTGGCGCCCTGGAAGAACCGGGGGCTGGTGCGATTGCGCCTCGCCAGGTTTAAGCAATAGGCCAGGTTGACGATGCCGCCCGCCGGCAGCATGACCGCCCAGATGGCGTTGGTGGCATTATCCGGGGTGGCGCCGAGCGAAATCGCGGTGTTGGTGAGAGGCGTTCCGAAAGCGTAGCCGAAATTAAACATGGCGCTCAGCACGCCGGAACCTATGCAGATGGCCAGCGCCGTGGCGAATGTTCTGCGCGGGCCGAGAATCGACTGCGTCTCCTTGCGGCCGAGCTGCTTGTCGCGGCCTTCGCCCGCCTTTGCGGAAATTACGACGCCGACGATCGTGACCAGATTGCCGGCAATGGTCAGCAGGCCGTTACGCGCAAGCAGGAGCCCGGGTGTGAGAATGGCCATGGGGATAAGCGCGCCCAAGGCCGTGGTCAGTCCCGTCATAATTGGAAATCCGAGCGTCATTCCCAGGGCGTCAATGCCCAGACCGAACAACACCGACCCGACGCCCCATGTGGCGCCAAATGCGGTGATGGCGAACAACGTCCGGCCGGTGGCGGCGTGGAACACGGCCGCCAGGTGCGGTACCGTGCTGACCGCCATCAGGGCCGGCAACACGAAAAAAGCGATGAGCGAATACCAAAACCAGAGATGCTCCCAGGCCCACAAGCGGGTGTATTTCATGGGCAGCGGAAAGGCGCCCTGCACCACACCCGCGGCAATCAGCCAGAAGATCGCGAGATAGAGGATCATGCCACCGCCCATTCGCGCAGGCGGTCGGCTCTCAATCCGAGTCCCAGGCCTGGAGCGCCGGAGAGCGACACGTGGCCGTTTTGCGCGGTGGGCTCGCCGGAGAAGATCTCCCAGAAGAGGGTGTCGTCATCGACGGGGGCGCCCTCGGCAGGCGCGGGAAAATATTCCGCCATGGGCGAATTCAGGTGCGACATCACGAGGTGATAGTTGTGCGACTGTCCGGAGTGCGGAATGACCGGTAAACCATGAGCGGCCGCCAAGGCCCAGATCTTGCGGGCTTCGGTTATCCCGCCGGCGCGGTTCACGTCCGGCTGGAGGATATCGACTGCACCTTCTTCGATCAACTGCCGGAAACCGTAGCGTGTGAACTCGTGCTCGCCGCCGCTGATGGGCGTATGGACGGCGCGGCGGATTTGGGCGTACCCCTTGATGTCGTCGGGGATGACGGGTTCCTCGACCCATGCCAGGTTCACACCCGCATCCTCGAGCATACGGATCATGCGGATCGCGTACGGGACGTCCCATCCCATATAACTGTCGGCTGCAATCTCGATATCGGGGCCGGCTGCGTCGCGCACGGTCTTGACCAGCGCCAGATTCTTGCGCATTCCCGGAATCCCGTCGCGCGGACCGTAGCCAAAGCGCTGCTTGAGAGCGGTGAACCCTTTCTCTACGAGCGATCTGGTTTCGGCGGCCAGCCGCTCCAGGTCCTCATTTGCATAAAGACGGCTGGCGTAGACGCGGATGGTTTCCCGCGTACGGCCGCCGAGCAGGTTGTATACAGGCTGCCCGGTGGCTTTGCCCATCAAATCCCACAATGCGATATCGACGGCGCTGATGGCTTCGAGTGCCGTCCCTTTGCGGCCAAAATAGGTAGTGCCGCGGAACATCTGCTCCCAGAGAATCTCGACATCGAACGGATTGGCGCCCACCACGATCGGTTTGAGGCTGTGCTCCAGGATGTAGAGTGCGGAGCCGTTGCCCACGCCGACGCTGCCAATGCCCTCGATCCCATCGTCGGTGACGAGACGGACGATGATGCCGCCGACCGGCCCTCCGCGCAGTCCGACGAAGCCCGCGCCCAGGATACGGCGGTAGTCCGAAAAGATGTGCATGGGAGTGACGAGGAACTCGCCCTTCTCCGCCACATCGGTTCCGGCCGGTATCCGTACGGGTGAAACGTGCATTTGGGCGATTCGCATGATCGTCTCATATTGCTACACCAATTGAGTCAGGTTCAACGTCAATCGGCTGGAGGCCGGCAGGGTTTGGGAGCGCCGACGGGGCCGTTTAGCCGTGGTTGCCGATGGCGAGACGGCCGCTCATCCGCGCGGAAATCGCCCCCGCTGCCTGTGTTACCGCGCGTACCAGACTTTCCAGCTTTTCGTCGGCGAGCTGACTGCTGGTGCCGGCAATACTGATCGCCGCCACCGCCTGGTTGTTCTGGTCAAACAGGGGCGCTCCAATGCACCGCAACCCGACGGTCTCCTCTTCATCATCGAGGGCGAAACCGCGTCCCCTGATTCGTTGGTATTCGTCTTTCAATTTGCTTGCGGAGACAATCGTGTTCTCGTTGTATCGGATCAAACCCTGCTGGATGTGATGTTCGATTTGCTCTGCCGGCAGATACGCCATCAGCGCCTTGCCCAGGCCGGTGCAATGAATCGGCATGCGCTTTCCCACCCAAGTAGCCAATGGCGGCCCCTTGGTGGGCGCAGCTTTGTCGATCAAAACTACCTCGTTCTGAGAGATCACTCCCAGGTGGACGGTCAGCCCGGTCTTCTGCATCAGCAAGCGCAGGAAAGGGGCAGCGGGTCCCCGGATGCCCAGGCATCCCAGGCTGCCGCTCGCCAGTTCCAGGAGTTTGGCCGTAAATGTCAGCGGTCCCCGCGGCGAGGTGCGATAAATATATCCGCATTCTTCGATCGTATTGATGATGTAGAACGTGGTACTTCGGGCCAATCCCAAGCTTCGTGCAATTTCGGACACCGTGAGGCCTTTCCGCGAAGCGATCAGGAGTTCGAGCACGGCCAGCACCCGCTGGGCTGCCGGGACGACCTTCTTGTGCGGCTTGCCCCGCGCGACGGATTTCATACTGCTAAGAGTAGCTCAGCCGGGCCATGGGGATTGGGGCATGGCCGCAAGCGGTTCACGGAACGGCTGCGATCTTGACGGCCCCCGGACTGCGTCACGGGCCGAGTCTTGGAGTACATGTTATCGAATCGATCGGTCATGTTCTCCAGCGCTAAGTCTGCCATGGCCCGAATGGCACGCAAGGGATGATCCTGCCGGACTCGCTGGTCGGGCGACAGATAGCTAAAAATGTCGGACTGCTGATGGTCATGACCGCGCATGTCAATTAGACGTCCAAGACATTCCTTACGTCACATGTTTCAGAGACTGTCTGCGAGTTTTTCCGCACCCTGCTAGGTTCCTGTTTGACGACGATCCACTCGGAGGCCGGCGAGCCATCTCGGCGTATATGACGGTATTCGTCAACTCGCACGGCCGCCGCTCTTCTGCAATGTGGGGCGATTTCGTTTTTTCCGGCCGACCAGATTCCGGTACGCCGTTCTCGATTCCCAATTTCCGGAAGCGGCGGAAGCCCATATCCCCGACATGAATAATACGCGGACGTGGCTTGCGTCTTTCCGAATGCCAGCCTCGGAAAGAGGGTGGCGATGTTTGAAATACAATTACTCGGCCTGGGTTGACAGATCGGGCCGGCGCTTTCCGCGGCGCTGATGTTGGTTTCGCATCTGGCTGCGCAGGGAGGACCGCAAGCGGCCTCGCCCGCGGGTTGCGAATCGGTCACGCGGTTGCAAGTGCCAGGCGTGGCGCTCGCCGTAACCAATTCTAAATGGTACCTGGCGGTCGGTGACCTTTACTGCCCGATCTCAAACAGCACGTTCGACGGTGAAGTCTTACCCGACGTCGACACCGTAATCGGGTACTCGCCGTCCGCAATTTGCGGAACGGTGAAGTTCACCTGGAACTGCCCCGGCGCAACGAGTGCCGCCGCCAGAACCGGAGAGTCCACTCCCCCGATCGACACAGTGACACCCGTGATCGGGACCGGGGAAGTGACCGGTCCTGAGGTAGTGGGCCCCAACCCTGCCACGTAGAGTTGGATGATGTCGCCCGGTTTCGCCTTGTGAGTCCCCGGCACCGCCGCGGGATCTCCCATGAGCGAGTAGTCCTGGAATAGCGCCGCGGCGTAATTCTTCGAGTTTACCTGGTAGAAGTACACGCTCGGTTCGATCTGAGAAACCGGAACCGTGAGAATGTTGCTGGCCAGGCCGAGACGGAACACCTGCACGGTCATCGTCCCGCTGATGTTCGACGGCGCTTGCGCATTCACCTGCCCGGGACTGATGAAGTACACCGGCACCGGAGCGCCGTTGACCCACACCTCCACGCCGTTGAGATCCGTCGGCAGCGCACCCGAATTATCAAAGTCGCTGCCGCCCCAGATCCTCTGCACATCCGAAAGATCGGACCCTTTGACGTAGAACCAGCCGCCCGGCACCACCGCGCCACCGTCGATCAGATTGTCACTGGCTGTCGTAATCGTCGGCCCGTTAATCGGCGGCATGTTGCCCAGCAACAGCACGAACGCATCCTGAGAAGCCGCACCGCCACCGCTCGCCCCCTGCAGCGGTTTCACCACCGGAAAATCCGTCGACGTGCCCTCGCCGGCCACATGGATATTCCCCAACTGATCCACCGCGATGCCGCGTCCCGATTCGCTGCCGGTGCCGCCGATGAATGTCGAAAACAGTAAGGCCGAACCGGCTGGGTTGATTTCCGTGACGAACATATCGAACGCGAACCGGGTGCTCTGGATGGCGTTGGTCAACGGAAAATCGCTCGAGTTGGTCCGGCCCGTGATGTAGACATTGGCCGAGTGGTCGACGGCGATCGCGTAAGGATCGTCCGCGCCGCCGCCGCCCAGGTACGTCGAATAGACCAGCGCCGAACCCGCCGGGTTGAACTTGGCCACGAAGATATCGTCCACTGCGTGGCTGGCGAGTTTCCCGTCGATCGGGTTCACCACCGGGAAATCGTCCGAGGTCACGATTCCCGTCACATAGGCATTTCCCGACGAGTCGACCGCGATGGCCGTCCCGTAATCGGTCGCCGACCCGCCGAGGTAGGTGGAATAGACCAGCGCCGAACCAGCCGGGTTAATCTTTGTTACGAACGCATCGACGCTGTTGAGGTTCGAGCTCCGAAGCGGATTCTGCAGCGGGAAGTCGGTCGACCCCGTGTAACCGGTCACGTAGGCGCTCCCGGCGGCGTCCACGGCAATGCCGTTGCCCTGGTCGACGGCGTTGCCGCCCAGGTATGTCGAGTACACAAGAGCCGTACCGCTTGCATTGATCTTCGCGACGAATGCGTCCTCCTGCGCGCCCTTCGCCGACTGAAAGGGATTCCTGGTCGGAAAGTTCGCGGAAAACGTGCTCCCCACGACATATGCATTTCCCGCGCTGTCGATCGCGATAGCTGTACCGTTATCCGTGCCGATGCCGCCGAGATACGTCGAATACACCAGAGCCGAACCGGTCGCGTTCAACTTCGCTACGAACGCGTCGCCGGACCCTCCCTGCGTTCCCTGTATCGCGCCCTTGGTCGGAAAATCGAGCGAGCCGGCGCTTCCCGTGATATAAGCGTTCCCCTGCACGTCCACCGCGATTCCGTGCCCCTCGTCCGGAGCGCCGCCGCCCAAATAGGTCGAGTAGAGCTTGGCGGTGCCGCCAGGATTGATCTTCGTGACGAAGACGTCTTCCGTTCCCTTCAGGCTGCCTTGAAACGGCGCCGTCGTGGGGAAGTTGGCCGAGCCCGCGCCTCCGGTGACATAAGTGTTGCCGATGGAGTCGACCGCGACAGCGTAGCCGTAATCCAACCCGTTCCCGCCGTGATAGGTCGAATAGATCAGGGGAGGATCGATCACCAGCGCTTTCCCATGATCGTAACGGCCGATCCGGAAGCCGGCCTCATAGCCGTGCAGGATCCAACGGCCTTCCACCGGAACGCGCGCACCGGAAACTTCCTGGTAGACAGTCGGCCTCTTGTGCCGGTATACGCTGCGGTCCGCCCGGATCACGAGATCGCCCCGCTCATCGATCCGCAATCGAACCGAATTCTCAAACGCCATCCGGATTTGGCGCGGATCGGCCCCGGGGGAAACGATCCAGTCGTATTCGAGGAGGCCGTCCTTGCCGTATTAGGCGAGATCGATCCCCTGGTAAACTCCGGAATACCGCACTCTCTGATAATTAGGAATCGCGCTCTGCCACTTACTCGGATCATTGCCGATCAGGTAATTGCTGGTAGAGGCTTGGCGCTCCTCACCGGCCACCTCCGCGGACAGGTTGGCGCCTGACAACTTCGTCCGCAAAGGCGTAGTGTTCGCGCCTGACAGCACCGCCTCGCCCGCCGATAAATACAGGCTGTACGAGTTGCCCCGCGCCAGATAACGCACCTCCGCTGGCGCTTGTCCCCGATTCGGCTCGAAACCCAGCGGGATGTTACCCCATTTGACAGTAGGCGCCGCCATGGCAGCGCCAGCTACGAAAAGTAAGGCCGCACGCATTCGTCTCCTCCTTACGAGCGTGAACTCTACAATCCGGCAGGACCGGTAGGCGTAGACTATCACAGATCACAGACCAGGCAACCGGGCCTTTGCGTCTGTTGGATATTTCAGCCCGCTCGGCGGCAACACGATCCAGGCACCCGCAACGCAGCATTCACGGCGGGACTCGACGTCCGCATCTGGTACTTAGGCCTGGGCAACGCCGATCTTCAGATCGCGCGAGTCAGGGCGAGAGTCGAGCACCGGGCATCCGATTCCCGAGCAGAAGATTCGAGAACGGTTTGACCGCAGCCGGCTCAGTTTGATCCGGCTCATTCCGCAGTGGACAGAGTTTCTCGTTTATGACAATACCGACGACGCCTGCCGCGGGCAGGCAGGCAGTATTGCCGGTTGGTGCGAACTCCGGCAGATTCCACCATGGACCAAACCGGTTATCGCGGCTGCGCTGAAGAGCACCAGCCGCCGGCCACGGAAAGGGTAGCGTCGGACTTCAGGAACATCGGTCGCCCGGGGCGGACGGGGCGGCAGCGCGGCCAACTTGCGAGGGTGAACTGTGTGTACGTTGGACGGAGACTGATATTTGTCGATCACTCCTGAAGTCCGTCCCATGACCAGCGCGGAATGGTGAGACCGTCAGGCACATCGTCAGCCGATCGGTGGTAGCGGGCCATGGGTGTTTTGGTCGCCCACGCGAAGTAGTCGTGCAGAACTTGTCGCAGCGCAGAGTCGTCGGCCAGTCGGACGTCGGCGAGAGCCTGGTCGAAGCAAGCGATGGCGCGGCGATCCATCTCGTCGTGCACCCCGTTTCCGCTGTGGATCCTGACGACGGAAGTCTCGTCGCCATAGGATTCGGAATACAGGCTCGGTCCACCGAGTGCCTCGGCCCAATACGCGGCGAGGCGCTCGACATGCTGAGGATGGAAACCGTGGCTGAACGCATGGCCGACTACTTCGTCGGCCAGCACTCGACGATGCCAGGCAGCGGCAAGACGGCGCAAACCGTCGATGCCGCCGGCTGCTTCGAAGACAGTGTGCATGCCCCCATGATGACAGCCGACCCGCGCCCAGGCAACACACCGGCCGCGACGAGTTCGACCGGTTTCCGGTTGTGTTAACGCGCAAGTCGGAGTTGATACCTGCCCCGTGCGGGGCCGCAAATAGTTGTTCACCCCGGTGAACAACGGAGATGGGAATTAAGACAAAACGGTTGCAGCCGTCGGATTCCGGGGGCAAGCTTGATCCGGGAGGAAGAAACAATGTCTGGCTTCGTCTCGAAATCCGGCGTATGCTGGATCGCCGCTGTCATGCTGTCCGGGATAACCGCACGGTGGGGGCTTGCGCAGGAAACGCGCGGCAACATCCAGGGGAAAGTCACGGACAGCAGTCGCGCGGCGATTCCGAACGCAACCGTCAAGGCTACCAACATCGCTACCAATGTGACCCTCGAAACGAAGAGCAACAGTGAAGGAAATTACATACTGCCGCTGTTGATCCCCGGTTTCTACGACCTGACAGCCAATGCCAGTGGCTTCAAGATCACCTCGCGTAAAGAAATCGAGCTCCGGATTCATGAGACCCTGCAACTGGACCTCAGCCTGGAAGTCGGCTTGGTCACGGAGCGGGTGGAGGTGACTGGGCAAGCACCCCTGATCGAGGCGGGCAGCGCCAGCATAGGGCAGGTGATCGACGTCCGCCGCATCCAGGAACTGCCGATCCCGTACGGTTCTCCCTACACGCTGATGTACCTGTTGCCGGGGCTCAGCAACGCCTACCCGACAGGGTTTCTCGACCAGGAGCCGACCAACCTGAACGCCACCACTACCCGGATGAACGTCAATGGCTCACCATTCGGTACCACGGAGTTCACTATCGATGGCGTGCCTAACACTCAGACCAGCAACGCGGACTATGGGGTGGGCATGTCGAACTCTCCGCCGGCCGATATGGTACAAGAGTTTAAGCTGGAGACAGCCTTCGACGCCAGCGTCGGCCACACCAGCGGAACCATCGTCAACGTCGTCCTCAAGAGCGGAAGCAACCAGCCACACGGAACGGCCTACCTGTTTCTGAGAGACCCGACTTGGGCCGCCAACACCTTCTTCGGCAACTATTTCAGCCAGCCGCGCGGCGATTTTTCGTACAAACTCTGGGGCACCAGCTTTTCCGGTCCGCTTTACATCCCCAAGGTGTACAACGGCAAGAATCGGACTTTCTTCTCTTATGGCTACGAAGGGATGCACCAGAACAGCATCTTTCAGGGGACTACCCTGACTGTTCCGGACCCGCACAATTTTGGCGGCGATTTCTCGAACCTGCTGAAACTGGGGTCGCAGTACCAGATCTACGATCCGGCGACCATCCAGGCGGCCGCCAATGGCCGCTATTCCATCCTGCCGTTTCCCGGTAACACTATCCCCAGCAACCGGATCAATCCGATCGCACTGTCATTCCTCAAGCACTACCCCACCCCAAACGTGACCGGTCTGGCGGACGGGACCAACAATTTTGCCGACCAAACCACCGCGGAGCCGCTGCTATACTTTAACCACCTGGCACGGGTGGACCATAACATCAGCGACCGGCAGCGCCTATCGGGCCGCGTCTCTATCAGCCGCAAAATCGACGGCCCTTACCGTGCCTATTGGGACGACATTGCCGTTGGCAACAACTACATTGGAAAGACGCGGCAGTTTTCCATCGATGACGTCTACACCTTCAGCCCGAGCTTGTTCATGGATCTCCGGTATGGGTACACACGCTACGCCGGTGGCCACTACCCCAGGCGACTGGGATACGACGTGGGCCAGTTGGGCTTCCCGTCCCCGGTAACCAGTCTGCTGACCCAGACCGCCCAGATATTCCCCCGCGTCGCCATATCCGGCGAACAAGGATTGGGCAGCGAAAGTGCGGACGTTTATAACAACGATGTCCACTCTCTATTCGTCAGTTTCAGCAAGCAGCATGGCAGCCATAACATCAAATTCGGCGCGGATCTGAGGGCATACCGGGACAACGATCGTTCCTACGGCAATGCCACCGGTTACTTCACTTTCGGCACGGCTTACACCCAGGGGCCGTTCGATAACTCAGCGTCGTCGCCCAGCGGCATCGGCCAGGGCCTCGCCGCCCTGCTCCTGGGCCAACCCACTACTGGAACCGTGGATCGCAATGGGAGCCAGGCTATCCAGTCCACTTACTGGGCATTCTACGTCCATGACAATTGGAGAGTAACTAGAAAACTGACACTCGATCTTGGCGTGCGATGGGAGTATGAGGGTCCGGTGACCGAGCGCTTCAACCGTAGCGTGCGCGGCTTCGATCCCAACGCCGGCCAGCCCATCGCGGCACAAGCGCTGGCCAATTACGCGGCCAAGCCAGACCCGGCTCTGCCCGTCAGCCAGTTTCAAGTGAAGGGTGGCCTGCTGTTTGCCGGCCAAGGCGGCGTCCCGCGGATTCTCTGGGATCGTTCACTGCACAACTTCGCCCCCCGCATCGGTTTTGCCTACCATCCCATGGAGCGCCTGGCCTTGCGGGGCGGATTCGGGATCTATCCCATCCAAATCGGGCAGCCTGCGCAGAATCGGGCCATTCTGACGGGGTTCAACCAGGCGACCAGCTTAATTCCCACGTTGAATAACGGGTTGAATTTCATCGCCGGCCTGAACAATCCTTTCCCTAACGGCATCCTGACGCCGCCCGGATCTTCGCTCGGCGCCCAGACTTACCTCGGCCTCGGCATCAGCCTCTACAATCCCATCGCGCGCACTCCTTACGAGACGCACTGGAACCTTAACACCCAGACGCTGCTGCCCGCACATGTGCTGCTGGAGATTGGCTACTTTGGAAGCAAAGCCGTGAAGCTGCAGGTCAGCCGGAACATGAACGCAATTCCAGACCAGTATCTGAGCACTTCACCGTTTCGGGACCAGGCGACTATCAACTACCTGACGGCCAATATTCCCAATCCATTCGCCGGGCTCTTGCCAGGCACGAGCCTCAACGGGACCACGATCTCGCGTTCTCAATTGTTGACACCCTACCCTCAGTTCACCGGCGTTTCCATGTTGGATTATCAGGGCTACTCGTGGTACCACTCCCTACAACTGAGGATGGAGCGGCGGTTCAGCAAAGGCGTGACGGCGCTGGTTGGCTACACGTTTTCCAAAACCATGGAAGCAACCAGCTACTTGAACGGTGGAGATCCGGCTCCCTACCGCGTGATCTCCGCCATGGATCGGCCTCAGCATTTGTCCTTCAGCGGTATCTTCGAACTGCCTTTCGGGAAGGGCAAGCCTTTCCTGGCGAACGCCGGACGCGCCGCCAACGCGATTGTCGGCGACTGGCAGTTGGATCCGGTCTGGCAACTCAGCAGCGGGCAGCCAATCGGCTTCGGAAATGCGCTGTTCATCGGGAACATCAAGGACATCGCGCTACCCTCGGATCAGAGAACGCCGCAGCGCTGGTTCAATACTTCAGGATTCGTTACCAGTTCGTCGCAACAACTGGCCAGCAACCTGATCACGTTTCCGAGCATGTTCGCGGGAATCCGGTCCGGAATTTACAACTCCTGGGACATTTCCGCGCTCAAGAACTTCCAGATCCACGATCGGCACCGATTCCAGTTCCGGGGCGAGTTTCTCAACGTGTTCAACCACCCGACTGGTTTCGCGCCTCCAAATACCAGTCCGACCAGTAGCGCCTTCGGACAAGTCACTACGCAGTACGGCTGGCCGCGTACCATCCAGTTAGGGCTGAAGTATCTCTTCTAAGCCAATATGGGGCGCGCCTCCGGTCAGGCGCGCCCCGGCGTGCCCGCCGGATTCTCCCGGAGACCACCATGACACGATGCATCTGGGCTCTTTGTTTATTCTTGACCCCGGCCGCTGCGCAGGACCCGGATCCAGCCTTGTTCCGGCGTCCTCCAGTGGATTTCTATCCCAGCGTGTTCTGGAACTGGAATGACGAGATGAGCGCGGGGCGCATTCGGGAACAACTACAGGACATGTATGATCGCAACCTGTTGACCCTCTGTATTCTTCCGATGCCGCGGGACTTTCGTCCGGACAGCACAGGTAACCGGCTGGACGTCGACTATCTCTCGCCGGAGTATTTCGCCCGTTACCGCGTCGCGATGGACGATGCCCGGCGTCTGGGCATGAAGGCGTGGCTGTATGACGAGGGCGGCTGGCCTTCCGGCAGCGCTACCGGGAGGGTCGTCAAGAGCGATGCGAATTTTGGGGCACAGACCCTGGTTGTGGAACGCAGGCCGCTCCGCTCCGGCGAGAAGCCTTCCACGCCGCCAGGGGCGGTGGCGGCCTTCGTCGAGAACGGCCAAACCCTGACGGTCTGCCGCATCCGGCGCAGCGACTTTCAGCCCAACCGCCTCAACCCGGCCGCCACACAGCGATTCATCGATCTGACTCACGAAGGTTATCGCCGCTCCATGCCGGAGTATCTGGGCTCGGTTTTCAAGTGGGCCTTCACCGATGAACCGGCCGCCACCTATTTTGTTCCGGGCGTGCAGATGCCATGGACGGCCGACCTGCCTCGCCTCTTTCGCGAGCGGAAAGGATACGACCTGATCGAATCGTTACCGCTGCTCCTGTCGAATCCACCGCCTCAGACGGCGGAGGCCAGAAAAGCCAGAATCGATTTTTTTGACGTGTGGAGCCGGCTCTTCCAGGAGAGCTACCTGTTCCCGATCCGGGACTGGTGCCGCCGCTACGGTCTGCTGTCCGGCGGCCACTTCGGCGGCGAAGACGAATCGATGGGCTCGGCTCGTTACGGCTACGGCCATATCCTGCGCGCGATGCGCGGGCTGGACATGCCAGGCGTGGATACCATCTGGCGGCAGTTGTATCCGGGCCAGCGCAACCATCATTTTCCCCGATATGCGGGCAGTGTTGGCCGCCAGGAAGGCCGCAAGATGGTGCTCACCGAGTCATTCTGTGTGTATGGCAACGGCCTTACCCTGGCGGAGATGAAGTGGCTGATCGACTATCAGTACGTGCGCGGATGCAATGTCACCGTGATGGGTAACTACCCGGCGGGGACATCCGGCAACCTGATGAGCGGTGAGCGGCCGCATTACGGCCCGATGAATCCGCTCTGGCAGTATCAATCGCTGTTTCAGGATTACGCCGCCCGCCTGGGATACCTGCTGTCGCTCGGTGAAGGCGCTACCGGCGTAGGTCTGTATTTTCCGGTGCGCGATTTCTGGGCCGCTGCGCCGGCAAAGTCGTCGCCGGAGGGGCAAGCCAACGATGACGTCGCTCTGGAGTTGGAAAAGCATCAGGTGGATTTCGATTTCGTCGACGATGACCTGCTCACGCCAGACGCGGTTGCCGGCGGAACACTCCATGCGGGCCGCATGTCATACCCTACGCTGGTATTCTCGCTGACCCACCTGATGCCCGCTCGATCGGCGCAGGCTGTAGCCCGATTTGTGCAAACCGGGGGAAGAGTAGTGGCGGTGGCGTCGTTGCCCGAGACCGGTCCGGCGGAGCGCCGAACCTTTCTGCAGGAGCTTGGTATTGCGCCGCCCCGCGTGGGCGAAGAGCGGCGCGTGGGAAAGGGCAGCATCATCGTGGTCTCGCTGGACCAATTGGCCCGATGGGTGCGTCCTACACTGGCCATGGAACCGGCCAGCGACTTTTTGCGCGTGACGGCGCGTCGTCTGCCCTCGGGTATGTTGTACCTGATCACTAACGAGTCCGAGTTCTGGGTTGAGACGGTCCCCCGGTTTTCGGTACGCGGCACGGCCCGGTTGTTTGACCCGGAAACCGGTGGCATCACGCGGGTCTCGCCGAAACTGCGCCTGGCTCCCTGGGGTTCGGCCTGTCTCCTCGTGGACAGCCATCCCGCCGGAGAGCTGCCGGTCGCTCCGGATATGTCGCGATCCCTACCGGTCGAAGGAGACTGGCAAATCCATCGCATTGCTCAAACCGTGATCGAGGGCAACGACTACGCGCGCCGGACTTCCTTGGCAGACTCGGATCGCCCGGCGACGCTGGGCGATTGGAGCGAACTGGTCGGATCCGATTTCTCCGGCACCGCCGAATACCGGGTGTCCTTCCTCTATCAGGGAGCCGCCGGACAGCCGCATTTCCTGGACCTGGGGGCGGTGGCCGCGGCCGCCGAGGTCTGGCTCAATGGAGAACGGCTGGGCGAGCGCGCCTGGCAGCCCTATCAATTCCTCACCGGCAAGGCTTTGCGAAGCGGCAAGAACGAACTGCGGGTTCAGGTCACCAATACCCTTGCCAACTATTTGGTTTCGCCCGCGGTGCGCGCTGACTGGGCATCGAAAAAAGGGCCGGGATGGCCGGGGGTGTATGACGCCCGGGCCCACCAATTCGAGCGGCAATCGACCAAGAGCGGGCTGTTCGGTCCGGTCCGCCTGATGGGCGCGACGGGCGGATCTTCGAGGGAGTGAATGGCAGCCCAAGCACGAGGGCCTCGTCAAGCCACGAGAAAGCGGCCTGGGGAGAAGATGACACAATGACCGTAACCAAACCAGCGACGGTACTCGGCATCGTCCCGGTGATTCCAACTCCGTTCGACCGGAGCCAGCAGATCGATTACGATGCACTGGAGCCGTTGATCGACTTTGCCGTGCGGTCCGGGGTGCAGGCCGTTTGTCTGCCTGCTTATGGCAGCGAGTTTTACAAGCTGTCGGAAGCGGAACGTTGCGAACTGGTGCAAACCGCGGTACGGCTGGCGGATGGGCGAGTCAAGGTGATGGGGCAGTCCAATCATCCATCTCCCCGGCTCGCCGCCGACCTGGCTCGGCGGAACGAAGCCCTGGGGGCGGAGATCATTTCGTTCGCCTTGCCAAGGCAGTTCGCGTACCCCGAGGAGACGCTGCTCTGCTACGCCGCCGAGGTGGCGAGGGCCGTCCAGGTTCCGGTGCTGGTGCAGGACTTCAATCCGGGAGGGCCCAGCGTCGGAGCGTGCTTTGCCCGGCGGCTCAAGGAGGCGGCGCCGAACTTTTGCTATTTGAAGCTGGAAGAGACTTCAATGGGTCCGAAGATCCGGGCCATTCGGGAATCCACGAACGGCGAAATCGGCGTGCTCGAGGGGTGGGGCGGCATGTACCTCATCGAACTGGCGAACGACGGTGTCGCCGGGGCTATGCCGGGGCTAGCCATGTGCGATCTGTTCGTCCGCATCTTTGAGAAGATCCAGGCAGGCGATATCCACGGCGCGGCCCTGATCCACCGGTCGATGCTGCCGCAGATCGGGCTGGCTTTGCAGAGCATGGAGGTGTTCCACCACTGCGAGAAGCGCCTGCTGGCCGCCCGTGGATTGATGCAATCGACGGTGGTGCGCGATCCGGCGGTGGAAGTGGACGAGCGCATGGCCGCCCACATCGACCTGCTGAACCGCCTGGTCCGGGAGGAAGTGGCGCGCAATGGCCTCACATGACGGAGGTGATGCCGCCATCCACCACGTAGGCGCTGCCGGTGACAAACTCGGCTTCCGGCGCGGCCAGGAATGCCACCACCGCGGCGATGTCTTCGGGTCTCCCGCGGCGCCGCACCGGACAGCGGTCAATGTAACGCTGGATTTCCTCAGGATTGGCTTCATCCCACTCGCGCGAGATATCGGTGGCGATATCGCCGGGCATCACCGCGTTGATAGTGATGCCGTGTGGCCCGAGGACCGATGCCATAGCCTTCACCAGGGCGTTGACGCCGCCCTTGGTAGGGCAGTAATGAATCTGCGTCGGAGTACCGATCTCGGCGGCGATCGAGCTGATACAGACGATACGCCCGCGGGTGCCCTTGCTCAACATGATCCGGGCAGCTTCCTGGCTGGCGAAGAACGTGGCTCGCAGGTTGATGCCGTGGACGCGATCCCAGGCCTCCTCGGTGATTTCGAAGAGCTCCAGCATGGGGCAGATTCCGGCGTTGTTGACCAGAATATCCAGCCCCCGCTGCTCCGCCACGCCGCGCAACAGGGAGCGCATGGCTGCGGTGTCGGCTACGTCGGCTTCGCGGGTCTCGCCCTGCCCGCCGGCTTCGCGGACCAGCCGCAAGGCCTCTTCCGCGGCTCCGGGGTATTTGGCGTCCGCCGTCCGGGCGTAGGTGATCACCACGTACGCGCCCTCGCTAGCGAGACGCACCGCGGTGGCGCGCCCGATGCCGCGCGAGGCGCCCGTCACCACCGCAGTCTTGCCATGAAAACGTCCGCTTACCGTAGCAGTCATAGATTGCTCACAGGTTGCATTATAGTCAACAAGGTGCAATTTATTTCGACCCCGGTTCCGCCTTCGCACGATGGGCAGAAAATCTCTGGACTTGGCAGTCCGATACTGCCTTCTGGCGCCACAGCCTGTTTGGTTCCGGCCATGCCGGGTTAGGAGAACATTCTATCCATGAGCGACTATTCTCCGACCAGGCGGACTTTCCTGGCTGCCGCGGCGGGCATCACCGCTTCCCCGTTACTTGCGATTCCGGCGCCCGACGACGTCCAGTCGCAGTTTCGAGACGTGCCCAATGCAGCGCGAATGCGCATGCACTGGTATGTTTTCGGCCCGGCTTGGACTGCGGACGAAGGCGAGCGCCAACTGAAGCTCATGGCCGACGCTCACATCGGCGGCGTGCTGCTCTTTCCAACCTATCCGATAGCCGTCGACAACGCAGCTGACGGGATCCGGAACGAGACCTTCCTCTCAGCGGAGTATCTCTCCGTGCTGCATTCCATCGCCGGCAGTTGCCAGCGGAACGGCCTCACGCTGGACATGGTGCTGGGCACTGGCTGGCCTTACGGTGGTCCGTCGGTTTCGCTCGCCCAAAGCGCGCACAGTATCCGCCTGGCGCGGGTCCGCGGCCAGGCCGGGAAGTTTTGGAGCCTGCCCAACATCCGCGAAGGCGTCGAGGTGGTGGCTGCGTTCACCCGCACGTCCAACGGATGGCAGGCGGTCCCATCCGGCGTACCCGCGGGCCAGGATGCCGAGATCCTGGTCTTCTACTCCGCGCCCACCCGCATGGAAGTGAAGCGCGCGGCCCTCGGCGCGGAGGGTTGGGTGGTCGATCATTACAGCCAGGAATCGCTCCGGCAATATCTGCTGGATGTGGGCGCGAAGCTGCTGGGGGCCATCCCCAAAGGCCAGCTCCGGTCCATCTTCTGCGACAGCTTCGAAGTCTACCGAGCCACTTGGACCGCCCGGCTTCCCGAGACCTTTGCCCGGAGCCGTGGATACGACCTGTTGCCCAAGCTGCCGGCTCTTTTCGATGCCGCCGACCCCGACGTCCGCGATGTGCGCTGCGATTTCTGGCGAACCCTCGCGGAGCTGACCGAAGATGCCTTCGTCCGCCCGCTCACGGAGTGGGCGCATGCCAACGGCGTGACCACGCAGACCGAGGCCTACGGCACCCCACCGGTTTCCATTCGCTCCTATCGCCACGTCGATGTTCCCGTCGGGGAGCACTATGAGTGGAAGGAGTTCAGCTCCTCGCGATGGGCCAGTTCCGGCGGGCACCTGGCCGGAAAGCCCGTGATCCTGGCCGAGGCCTGGACATGGCTCGGGCTGCCCAACCGCTTTGCCGACACGCTGGAGCAGTTGAAGCTCTGCTCCGACCTGCATTTTCTCAGCGGCATCAACGCGCTCTATGGCGTGACCTACGCATATTCGCCGCTGAAACTGGGGTCGCCCGGCTGGGTGCCGTACTTCGGTCCGGCTACCAACCATACTTCGCCTTACTGGCCGTACTTTTCGCACTTCGCGGACTATGTCAACCGGGCGACATTCGTGCTGCAGCAGGGCAAACCGGTGGCCGATATCGCCCTCTACCTGCCCATGGAAGACGTTCTGGCGGAAGCCGGCATGGAGCAACTGCTGCCCAACTGGGCCGTGCGCGACCGTCTGAGTTCCAACGGTCCCCCGCCTGAATTCAGCCTGAAGAATGCGCTGCATTACGAATCGGACGTGGTGAAGGGGATCGTCACCAACGGGTACGCCCTGGACGGGGTGGACACCTTTACCATGAACAGCGGGATGCGCGCCGAAGCCGGCCGCTTGCGGCAGGGCGACGGCGATTTTGCGGTGCTTGTGTTACCGAACCTGACCGGTATCGACCCGGAGTCTCTGGAACTCATCGAGGCTTTTGTGCAGGGAGGCGGCTTCCTGATCGCCACCAGGCGGCTCCCGGAGCGCGCCTGGGGACTCCGCGACAGGGAACGGCGGAGTGCGCGAGTCCGTGAAATCACGGCGCGGCTCTTCGGTGAGGGCCAGCATCGGGAGTATCGCGAAGCCACAGTGGGGCGAGGCCGCACCATCTTCTGCCCCGATGAACAGGGGAGCTTCGTGAAAGCTCTCCACTCGAGCGCCCCCGATATCGCGTTCGAGTCGCCGAGTGAACACGTCAGCTTCGTCCACCGCCGCGCCGCCGATCGCGACTTCTATTTCATCGCCAATACCAGCGAGCTGGCGCAGGAACTGGATGGGACATTCCGCGTCGGGCACAAAGCGCCGCAACTCTGGGACCTGAAATCCGGAGACGTGCGCGCGATCGTTCTCTTCGAGCATACGGCCGGCGGCACGCGGGTTCCATTGACGCTCGGTCCATTCGAATCCAAGGTGATCGTATTTGCGGGCGAAACCCGCGCCCCCGCTGCGGTGCGAAGCAGCCTTCCGCTGGAAGCGGGCGGCGCGCGGGTATTCGAAAACGGCGCCTACTTCTACGATGCCGGCGGCGCACCGAGGACCGTGACCGTGGCGGGCCTCCCCGCGCCGTACGCACCGGCGATTCGCTGGAAGCTTACGCTGGGCGGCGAGCGGTACGATCTAGAGGAACTGCGCTCCTGGACCGCACTCGCGAAATCGCGATTCTTTTCCGGCCGCGGCGTGTACGAGGCCGAGTTCGAGGCTCCGCGTTTCAACGAATTTGGCGTCGTACTGGATCTGGGCGCGGTGCGCGAGACCGCGGATGTGCGGCTAAATAACGCACCCGCGGGAGTCGCCTGGATGCGCCCCTACCGGGTCGATGTGACGCGCCTGCTGCGCCCCGGAAGAAACCGCCTCCGCGTGGATGTCACCAATCTCCTGATCAATCAGGTGCTGGGAGACGGTCCGATCGACTACTCGGCCGTCTACGCCAAGTACGGAAGACGATTTCCGGCAGGCGATGAATGGGAAGTGGTTCGCGAGCCGTTGCCCTCGGGGCTGCTCGGGCCGGTGCGTCTGGTCTACTACAAGCTCGTGCGGATTTGAGTCAGAGCACCAGCCGCTGCTGTGCGGCGGAGCGCTGGGCAGCGGCCATTTGCGCATATGCGCGGTGCTGGGAGCGCGGCCAGACCTTCGGCGCCGAACGCTTCTATTCTCCTTCGTCGGTTTGCTCCAGCAGATCGCCCAGCCGATCCAACCGCCGCTCCCACATCGAACGCCGATCGGCGATCCACTGCTCCAGGACCTTAAATCCGGCCGTCTCGATACGGCAGGTGCGCACTCTCCCGGACTTTTCGGTGCGCACCAGTCCGCTTTCCTGCAACACTTGGAGGTGTTGCATCACGGCCGTCAGAGTGATGTCGAGGGGCGTTGCCAATCGGGAGACCGAGAGGGGCCCCGCGCTGAGCTTCTCCACGATGACGCGGCGCGTGGGGTCGCCGAGCGCGTGAAACACGCTTTCGATGTTCACTTTAGGCCTGGGCATTACTCGTGCCCTTTCGAGGCATTCGCCGCTTAGCCCGAGATGTCAGCCGCCAATTGATCGAGTAACTTGCGCCATCCGGCCTCGCGGAGTTGAGGACCATCGGCGCCCTCAAAGAACGCCCCCTGATGGGTGCAGATGAGGTCGGTGCCTTTGTCCGTTGCTAATAACTCGAAAGTGACCAGCGACGCCGAGATGCGCCTGTCGCCGAAGGTCATGGTAGAAGCAGTTACAATGCGCCGGTCAGGCACAATGTCCTGATAACGTCCCTCGTTCACAAGTACTACGCCCTTGAACGGAGTGCCTTCCGTGAAACGAAACCGGGCATGCTCCGCCCCGCCGACTCGAAAATCCATCTCAAACTCCTCGACTTCGTGGGTTTCGCTTTCGGCAAACCAGCGGCGTTTCTTGGCCGCATCGGCGAAAGCGGCGAACACACGTTCAGGCGGCTTCGGATAGCTGCGTTCGATGACAAACGTGCTGTGGATAACGGCTTGTTGTTCCATTGGGTTTCCTTTCTCCCATTAGTGAAGTAGCGACTTCAGTATTGCATTGGAACAATCCAATTGTCAAGTCAATACTTCAGTATTGTTTGGAGCCGATGTGCGCGATCGAGTCAGACTGTACGTCCCCGCACGCTCAACGAAACCGTTGCATGGACCCGTGGCTTTTATATACCTTGACAGGTATATGTAATCTGGAGTATATAAAGAGAGTGGAATCGGTGTTCGAAATCATTGCGGAGCCGAACCGCCGCGCGATATTGGGCCTGCTGGTATTGTCACAACAGTCGGTGGGAGAGATCGAGCGTCGCCTTGGTATGCCGCAGCCGACTGTGTCCAAGCACCTGCGAGTGCTGCGCGAGGCCGGTTTCGTGGAATCCACGGTGGACGCACAACGCCGTCTCTACCGGCTGAAACCCGAACCATTTCGGGAGGTGGATGCCTGGCTGGCTCCGTTCCGCCGTTTCTGGTCGGCTCACGTAGATGCTCTCGAACGCCACCTCGACCGCATGGATCAATCCACACCAACGAAAAGGAAGACAAGGAGAGATAGATGACCGATCGCGAGCAGTACGCACCGGGTCCCGCCAGCGGGGCGCAGGTACGAAAGGACGGAGAGAAGTGGACGCTCATTCTGGTCAGGGAACTGCGCCACCCGCCGGAAAAAGTCTGGCAGGCGCTTACCGACCCGGCGCATCTGCGCGAGTGGGCGCCCTTTGTGGTCGATGGGAGCCTGGGTACGGTTGGAACCACGGTGAAGTTCACGTGGGTGGGAGCGCCCGCGCCGCAGGATACAACAGTGACGCGAGCCGACGCTCCCAACGTGCTTGAGTACAGCGATATCCGTTGGGAACTCCAAGACCTTGGCGGCGGCACGCGCCTGACGCTGTGGCACAACATCGATCGCCGTTTCATCTCGATGGGTGCTGCCGGGTGGCACATTTGCCTGGATGTTCTGGATCACCTTCTCGGTGGAACTCCGATCGGCCGCATCGTTGGTGGCGAGGCGATGAAGTTCGGCGGCTGGCAGCGATTGAACTCCGAGTACGCAAAGCAGTTCGGCGTGGAGACCCCCAGTTGGCCGCCCAACGCCCCGAAGCGTTGAAGCGTAGGAGGAAGAACCCCGTGGAATCGACACTACAGCAGCCGGCCCTCGTCGCCGGCAAGACCACCCCCAAAGCCAGGACCATCGTCTATTGGACCGTCACCGTGCTCTTCTGCCTGCAGATGAGCTTCACCGCCTACGCGCAACTGCGCCTGCCGGATGTGGCGCAGGCGTTCACCCACTTCGGCTTTCCTGCCTACTTCCGGGTGGAGCTCTCGTGGGCCAAGCTCCTCGGCGTGGTGCTGATGCTTGCGCCGGTGCCGGCGCGGCTCAAGGAGTGGGCCTACGCGGGCTTCGCCATCAACCTCGCCTCGGCGCTCATCGCCCACTTCTCGGTGGGCGATAGCCGCCCGGAGGCGTGGGGCCCGGCGGCGGCCACCGGCGTGCTCTGGGGGCTCTCGTACTTCTTCTGGCGCCACCTCGAGGCCACGCCGGCGAGCGCCTGACCGCGCACCGCCAAGCTGGTTTCCGGCATCGGCTCCAACGCGCGAATGTATCAGGTGCGGACTTTGCAGGGCGAACTGGCCGAGTCGATCGCGCCGGTGCTTGCATTCATTGGAAGCTAACCGGCCCCTCGTGGAAAGAGGCGCGGGTAGACCCGATGGTTGCGATTCGATGCGAGTAAGCAGCGTGTTACCGCGGATCCCGGTGGATTTGTCAGAATTGAGAAGATGAAATATCGCAAACTCGGCCGGACCAACTTCGAAGTCAGCGACATCGGCTACGGCGCCTGGGGCATTGGCGGTAAACAATGGCTGGGCGGGACCGATGACGAATCAGTGGCGGCGCTGCGGCGCGCCATCGAACTGGGCGTCAACCTGATCGACACAGCCCTGGCTTACGGCGATGGGCACAGCGAGCAGTTGGTCGGACAGGTCGTCCGCGATGCCGGACGCAAAATCTATGTGGCTACCAAGGTTCCGCCGAAGAACCGAATCTGGCCGGCGCGAGGGGAGATCGGCGAGGTCTTCCCCTATGGCTACATCATGGCCAGCGCCGAAGGGAGTCTCCGCAACCTGGGCCTCGAGACCATCGACCTGCTGCAACTTCACGTGTGGAACCCGGACTGGGTGGACCGGGACGATTGGCGGCGCGCGTTTGACGACCTGAAGCGCTCTGGAAAAGTGCGAGCGGTGGGGATTTCGATTACCGAGCACGATCCGGATTCGGGTCTGAGCGCCGTCCGGACGGGGTTGGTGGACGCCGTTCAAGTAATCTATAACATCTTCGACCAGGCTCCGGAGAAGCAACTGTTCCCGCTGTGCCTTCAGGAGAATGTCGGCGTGTTGGCCAGGGTGCCATTAGACGAAGGCGCCCTCGGCGGACACATCACCGAAAGCACCACCTTCCCGGCGGGCGATTTCCGCGATTTCTATTTCCGCGGTAATCGCAAGAAGGAGGTGGCGTTGCACGTCAATGCGTTACTGCGCGATCTGGGCGATTTCGTGAGTCTGCCCGAGACCGCGCTGCGCTTCTGTCTTTCGCACCCCGCCGTTTCCTCCGTGATTCCTGGTATGCGCACCCGCCGCCACGCGGAAATCAACAGCGCAATTTCGGACCAGGACCCGCTTGCGGCGGCCACCCTGGCGATTCTGAAACGCCACGCTTGGGACCGGAATTACTATCGTTGAGTCAACCAAGAACCTGCGGCTGGTGCTGAACGGCCACGGCATGACGGGGTTCCAGATTCCGGTTCCGCCGAAGTGAGAAACTGGAGGAATCATGAGCCAGCTTGCCCGCTCGATACGGTCCGCCGCCCTGATTTGCGACGTCATAGTTTGCGCCGCTGTCTCCGCGGCCGATGCGCCGCGGAGCTGGATTGACCCCGACACGGGGCACCGCATTATCCGCCTGACCGATGAGCCGGGCAGCGCCAGCCTCTACTTCAACCAGAACGGCTACACGGCCGACGGCAGGGAAATGGTCTACACCACGCCGGACGGCATCTCGGTGCTCGACCTGCACAGCCACGCCGCGAAGCCCGTGGTCAACGGCAAGGTCCGCGTGATCGTCACCGGGCGCAAGACCCAAAACGTGTACTACATCAAGGACGACACGGTCTGCTCCACCGAAGTTGATACCGGCAAAACCCGCGAGATCGCCAAACTGCCGCGGCGCGGTTCCGTGGCCACGGTGAACGCCGACGAAACGCTGCTGGCCGGCACGTATATTGAAGGCGACGGACCGGATTACAACGCCAGCCGGCCGCAGGCGCCGCAACAACTGCTGCAGCCTCTGAACAAGGGCCAGATGATGGAGGAGCGCCTGGCCGCGCGTCTGCCAATGGCGCTGTTCACCATCGAGACGGCCACGGGCGCGGTGCAGATCATTCACCGGAGCACCGACTGGCTGAACCACCTGGAATTCTCGCCCACCGATCCCACACTGCTGATGTTCTGCGACGAAGGCCCCTGGCACAAGGTGGATCGCATCTGGACCATGCGGGCGGACGGAAGCCACATCGCCAAGGTCCACACCCGCACCATGGCGATGGAGATTTTCGGCCACGAGTTCTGGAGCCTGGACGGCAAGACTATCTGGTACGACCTACAGACGCCGCGCGGCGAGGTCTTCTGGCTGGCCGGCTACAACGTGGATACCGGCGAGCGCACCTGGTATCACTTCGAGCGCAACGAATGGTCGATCCACTTCAATGTGACGGGCGATGGCAAGCTGTTCTGCGGCGATGGCGGCGATGAGGGCCAGGTGGCCCACGCCCCGGACGGCAAGTGGATCTACCTGTTCCGGCCAGAGTTGATTCCCAACCGCGGCACGGCCGACGCGAGTTTCGTGAACCCGGGGGTGCGGCGCGCCGAGCGCCTGGTAAGCATGTCGAAGCACCAATACCGGCTGGAGCCGAACGTCAGCTTCTCGCCGGACCAGAAGTGGGTGGTGTTCCGTTCGAACATGCTCGGACCGAGCTACGCTTTCGCGGTCGAGGTGGAAAAGCATTGACGGCCAGTGCGTACCTGCACCCGCGCGATGAGATCCTCCAGGCCATGGAGCGGATCTACCGCTACCGGATGACTACCACCTCCGGCGGCAACCTTTCCATCCGCGAGGCAAACGGCGACGTCTGGATCACGCCGGCTCGCGTGGACAAGGGCGCCCTGCGCCGGGAGGACATTGTCTGCGTGCGGGCCGGAGGCGCAGTCGAGGGGCTTCGCAAACCCTCTTCCGAGCTGCCGATTCATCGGGAGATTCGCCGGCGGCGTCCCGAGCTGGGCGGAGTCGTGCATGCGCACCCAGTGGCTCTGGTGGCCTTCAGCCTGGTACATGCGGTGCCGAACACGCGCCTCTTCCATCAGGCGTGGCGCGTCTGCGGCCCGGTGGGCTTCGCGCCGTATGAACTGCCCGGCAGCGCCGCGCTAGGCAATCGCGTGGCCGATACCTTCGGCCAAGGCTACGACTGCGTGATCCTGGAAAACCACGGCGTGGTGACGGCCGGCGTGTCCTTGCAGGATGCATTCCGCAGATTCGAGACCCTGGAGTTCACCGCGAAGACGCTGATCAAAGCCCGGTTGCTGGGTAGTGAAGCGCGGTACCTGGCGGACGAACAACTTGGGATGGAGCAGGAGCGGGCCGGCCAACTGGAGGAGTTCACGCGCGCTGCGCCCTCGAGCCATGAAAACGAAGTGCGCCGGCGGCTGTGCGAGTTTGTTCGGCGGGCGTATCGCCAGCGGCTTTTCATCAGCACGCAAGGCAGCTATTCGGCGCGGGTGGACGCCGATGGGTTCGTGATCACGCCCTACCAGGTGGATCGCGGCATGCTGGATGTGCAGGACCTGGTGCTGGTGCGCAACGGCTGCAAGGAGGCCGGCAAACAGCCCAGCCGCGCGGCCCGCATCCACGACGCGATCTACCGGCGGCACGCCGCCATCGGCGCCATCGTCAACGCCTACCCGGTGAACGCCACTGCGTTCAGCGTGACGGGCGAGCCGTTCGACACCCGGACCATTCCCGAAAGCTACGTGGTGGTGCGGCACGCGGGCCGCGCGCCCTTCGGCGTGCAGTTCGGAGACGGCGAGGAACTGGCCGGGCTGATCTCGCCGAAGCAGCCCGCGGTGATTCTGGAAAACGACGGTGTGCTGGTGACCGGTTCGGATGTGCTCGAGGCGTTCGACCGGCTGGAGGTGTTGGAGTCCACTGCCGAGGCGATCATCAATTGCCGCGCGGTGGGCGAACTGATGCCGCTACCGGAGCAGGTGACGCGCGAATTGGACGAGGCTTTTTTCGGCGGGCAGTAGCGGTGGCTGTGTAAGACCGATCGAGTGCAAAGGCGCCGCTCGCGAATCGCCCGACAAGCCCTGAGGTCCGCCCACATTCTCGTTCGCGATCATGAAACTCAGCTCATACAACGCTCCGGAAATCAGTCCCGAGATCGTGGTTGACCAGCTCAAGGATCCCGCTTGGGAATTCCCGCCCCCGAGTGTCGCGAACTGGGTTCCGCGTGCCGCCCCGAGTATCGAGCCTCCTCCATCGTGATATCCGACCCAGAACAGCAGCGCGTCACCGATAGCTCCCGAGTGCGTCCAACCGGGAACGTCGAGGGGGATGGTCTTAAAGCCTGCAGGCCCAATGGCGACATCATCAAAATCGCCATTCCGGATGCTCTGACCGAAGATGGCGGACTGGAACAGAACGCCCGCGATCACAACGAAACTACTGGCACCGGGCAGATGCGCAATATCATGTTCAATGGCGGACGGTACCGAGAGCGACTGCGTCCGAAAAGCCTCTCTCAGGCCGCCTCGCGGGGCTCGGCGCATGGTCACCCGCGATGGTGGTGACTGGGCGTTGGCCAGCCGCCCGGTGTCACCCCGCCAGGGGCAGCGTGACGCGCAACAGTGTGCCGCGTCCGGGCGCCGATTCCACCTCCAGCCGGCCGGCCAGATAGCTCACCCGCTCCTCGATGCCGAGCAGCCCCATGCCGCGCCCTTCGGGGACGTCGAAGCCTTTGCCATCGTCTTCCACCGAAAGCCGCAGTTCGCCGGATTCCTGCCGTACCCGGACGTTCACGTGGCGCGCGCCGGAATGCTGCACGCAGTTGTGCAGAGCCTCCTGCACAATGCGGTAGACGCACGTCTTGTGATCTTCGGGAAGGTCGTCCGCTACCTGCTCCGCCTCCACCTTGACCCACAGGCCGGTGCGCTTGGAGACCTCGCGCGCCTGCCATTGCAGGGCCGGCACCAGCCCCAGATCGTCCAGCATGGAGGGCCGCAACAGCAACGCCATGTTGCGCACCACGCTGATGGAGCCCTCCACTTGTTTCTTGATCTCGCCGGCCTTGGCAGCCACCGCGTCCACGCCGCCGCTGCGGATGAGGGTGGAGAGGTTGGCCATCTCCACCAGGATGCCGGTGAGCGCCTGGCCCACCTCATCGTGCAGTTCGCGCGAAATCGAACGCCGCTCGTTTTCCTGCGCCTCCACCAGCCGGGCCGAGAGCTGCTTCAATTCCTCGCGTGCGGTGGCGATTTCCGCAAATTGGCGCGCCGTTCCGGTCTCCAGCCGCAGAATCTTGCGCACGCTGAACGCCGCCAGCAGCAGCCCCAGCCCGATGGTGAGCGCCAGCGCGATTCCCAGGCGCCGGCGAAACGTCGCGAAAATGGCTTCGACTTGCAGCTTGCCGGCGTTGAGTTGCGATTCGTTGATGGCGCCGATCTGGTCGGCGATGCCGAGCATGGCCATGCGTCGGGGAAAGACTTCGTCGCGGAGGAAGACATACCCGTCGCGCTGCCGCTGGGTGGTGGTCCATTCAAAGACCGGCCCTAAGACACCCCAGTAAGCCCCGATTTCCCGAGTCAACCCCTGAAAAGGCCCCGCCTCCGGCGCAGTGAGCAGCCTGCGGTACTCGCCGAGCGCCGCATCCATGTCCTTTCGGGTTTCGCGCAGGCTATACCGATGGCCTTCGGCCTTGCCGCTCTCGGGCTCCAGCAGGTAGTCGCGGACGTAAGTGCCGGAGACGTAGACATCGCCGCGAATCCGCTCCAGCAGGCGCGTGCGCAGCAGGAAGTCCTCGCGGACGCGGTCGTCTGACGTCTGGATTTGTTGCAGCGACCGGACCCCGTCGAGGCCGGCGAAAGCCATCAGGAGCAGTAGCCCGCCAAAGCCGGCCATGAGCACATGGCGGCTATTCAGCGAGAGGGCTTCGGCGGGTCTGGTCATTCGTCATCTATCGTACTCCGTGGTCGGGGCCAAACCGGAAACGGCGCCACGCCGGCCACGCGCCGGCCCACGCCGACTTGCCGACCCACGCCGACTTGCATCCGCGTAGTGAGTGTGATAAAACTCACGGCTCGGAGGCCAACCGATGCTCTCGACGGCCAAGCCGTTTTTCGCGTTTGGCGCCGCGTTCGTGGCGCTGGCCATTCTATCTTCCTGTTCTTCCGGACCAGCGGGCCCCGCCAAGGGCACGCCCGCCTTCTATTGGCAGGCCGCCGGGGAGACCTTCAAGGCCGGCGACACGATAAAGACCCTGGATCACCTGGACCAGATTCTAGCGACCGATAACGACTACAGCGCGCGGGCTCTGCCATGGGCGCTAGTGCTGACCGCGGGAATGGCGGCGGGGTACGGGGAACTGGCGGACAGTTACGAAACCGGCGGGCGGGTGAACAAAACGGCCCCCATGTCCTTCCGGCGTCCGATCACGGATTACCGGAGCTCGGCCAACCGCTTCTCGCTTCAATTCGCGGAACACGCGGCCAAACTGGACAAGGTGAAGGGCGACGCCGTACCGCTGACCTTTGGCTACCCGGCGGGCACGGCCGCGCCAGTGGCGGCACTAGCGAAGTTGGCCAGCGGCGTGGTGCTGTCGGACCCGGAAGCGGAGGCAGCGCAGAAACGGGCCATCGAACGCGGGGTGATACTGGCTGCGTGCCGCATGGCCGGTGCCCCCGACGACACCGCCAAGACCGAAGCGATTCTCAAGACGCCCGACGCCAAGGTGGCCCGGCCCGCTTTCCTGCTGGCCGTGGCCCAGATTCTGTTCGACGAGTCGCAACTCTACGGCCCGTCGAAACTCGACGACCCCGAAAAAGTGGTCATCTTCTGCCAGCGCGCCCTGGACGCGCTCAAGAACGTGCCGGAATCGAAAGAGAGGAAGGCGCTGGCGACGAAGATTCAGAATGTTCTGAAGAAGGCAACCATCAAGGCGTAGACGCAGTACTGGATTTTATTCATGACAGCTTCGGCATCTTCACCGATGTCCGGCCCACCGAGGTAACCGGTGGCGTCATGATCGCCAACGTGGTCGAGAAGGCCGTGGTTACCAAATCCGACGAGTTGAGCACGCTGACACAATCGCTGCCGCGCCCGGCCAAACGACGAGGCCGGCGTCGGTCGTTATTCCGTCCGGCAGCCAGACTTCGGCAACGTTCGGAGTACCGTGACGCAGCACGGCACTCAGGTGACGGCCACCGCAACGGGACCCTCATGTTCGCGCGGCTCAATAGCTAACCCGGGCCTGCCTGGCCCGGAGGCCTGCCCCACCTATCTCTTCTTGGTCCCCTTCTGCTGCTCCAGCCGCGGCAGGCCGAAGTGGCCGCCTAAATCGGCCAGGGACTCCAGGCTTACGGCGCCGACAATATTCGCAACGGTGAACTCCTTGGCCCCAGTCACCAGGATTACGACTCCGGTGATCTTGCCGTTCTGGTTGCAGACGTGTACTTCGGCGCTATCGCCCTCCTCGGCGCTCTTGATTCCCAAGATGCGCGACCAATCCGGCGCCTTGAGTTGATTGCGCACCTGGTCCAGATCGGCTTGCGACCAGGCGCCATCTTGCTTGAATTCGTAGCTCCTGATGTAGATGCCGTCAATGCCGGCGATCAGCCGCTTTACCGCCGCTTCGTCCGGATCTTTGCCATCCAGGAATTTGGCGGCGAACTGCAGCATGGAGTTGTTGAGCGAAACGTCGACGGAATCGGAAGCCTTGCCCGCCAGGTGGTCGAGGTTGAGTTTCAACTGCTGCGCCCACAGGGCCGCCGCAACAGCGCAAGCGAGGGTCACGGTTCGGACGATCCTCATGGCCGCGCCGCCTTGATCTGCATCTGAATGCGGCTGAGCTTGGACCCGGTCAAGCGCATGGCCGTCATCACTTGGGCTTTGGCGGCCTGGCCCCGATGATACCGGTAGCCCAATCCGGCGCTGGTAATCACCAGCAGGGCCGCCGCGGCTGCAAGCCAGCGCGGCATGGTCAGTACCGGGCGGCGGCGCGCCGCGGCCATCACTCGGGCTTCGAAATCGGGCGACGGGTCCTTCCGCCGCAACGCCTGTCTTAGTTCATCCTCTAGCCAGTCCATTATTCTTCCCTTACGCCCCGCCGCACCAGCTTCTCCCGAAGGAGGGCCAGCGAGCGTTGCAAGTGGCTCTTCACCGTACTCACCGGGATGGCCATCAAGTTCGCTATCTCTGTCGGGTCCAGGTCTTCCTGGTACCGCAGAACAATTACCATACGCGGCGTCTCGGGCAGAGTGGCAATGAGGCGCCGCAACGTCTCGCCCAGCATCGGATCGGCAGGCACGCCGCGCGCCACCGGCTCGGCCACGTCTTCCAGCGCCACCTGCGGGCGCCGCATGCGTTTGCGCGACGCATCGATGGACCGCTGCACCGCCACCTTGCGCAGCCAGAATCCCGCATGCGCGGCCGACTGGATGGCGCGCAGGTTCCGGTGCAGGCTCAGGAAAACGTCCTGCGCGATCTCTTCGGCCGTGTCGCGGTCGTGCAGAAAGTGATAGACCACACTGAAGACCATGGCCCGATGCTCCCGCATCAACGCCGCGAAATCGCATCCGGGCTGAACCACGGTCTCCAGTTCCGTCACTCTTGGATTTGGTATAGCACCGTGCTGTTCACCGACGACCGTTTGAAATCGCTGTTCACCATGGACACCGAAATTGTCCGCTTGTAAAAGAATACCGCCCGCACATCGAACTCGCCCCCGTAGCTCACGGGAAACCATACGCCATCCTCGAATTTCTGATAGGTCACGGAAAAGCCCAGACCTTTGATATCGGTGCCCAGCAGAATCTTGACTGCCATAGGAATCTTGAAGGCCAGCCGAGTTGTGACCAGCGCGGGTTGATATTCCCTCTGGTCGATGAGAGCTTCGCCTTTCCAGCCGGCATCCTCGATGCCGTGGCCTTTCTTGGGCTGGAAACTGACGCGGTAGACATCCCGGCCCCGGTAGGTCTCCGGGCCAATCAGCGTGAAGTCGTACTTCAGCTGCTGGTGGTAGGTGAGAGGAAAGAGGTCGTGATCGATGCCATCGCGCGAGTTCTGGTCGTTGGTCATGTCTTCGGACATGCTGTCGATCAGGTCGCCATCGATATCGATGTCCTTGTAGTGGTATTTGGGCCGGTCGTAGATCACGGTTTTCCCTTTGTATCCGTATTGGCCCTCGAATTTGGTCAATTCCTTCTTTATGCCGCGGAAGTCGGGGGTGACGTCGTACTCGCGCTTCTCCTCCCGCGCCAGCTTATGGTTGCTGTAGCTCATGCGCAGGAGCTGTTTCTGGTGGTAGGTGTAGTTTTTGCGCAGTTCCTGGGCTTTGGCCTGGTTGCGGCCCACGCGGGACATGATCTGTTCGATATCGGGGGGCTGGGCCAGCGCCGCTCCGGAAAGCAGGATCAGCAACGAGATCTTCATGGTGCGCTCCCTAATAGGTATACGGCGGGAAGGGAACGGGAGGATGCGATTTTTTTTAAGAAGTGCGCGCCGGCGAGTATACTCGGAGCCATATGGATGTGCACGTGATTGACGGAACGTATGAACTGTTCCGTCACTATTACGCCGTGCCCGCCGCGGTGGATGCCGGCGGGCGGGAAATCGCCGCCGTTCGCGGCGTCCTGAGGTCTGTTCTGTCGATGATCGAGGGCGGCTCAACCCACCTGGGGGTGGCCACCGATCGTGTGGTGGAGTCTTTTCGGAACGAGTTGTATGCCGGATACAAGACCAGCGAGGGTGTGCCCGCTCCCTTGCTTTCCCAGTTCCCCATTCTGGAGGAGACGCTGGAGGCGATGGGGGTGGTGGTATGGCCCATGGTCTACTATGAGGCCGACGATGCGCTGGCTTCCGCCGCCGCCAAAGCAGCGCTCGACGGCCGGGTACAGCAGGTGATCATTTGCACGCCGGACAAAGATCTGGGCCAGTGCGTGGCAGGAACGCGGGTGGTTCAACTGGACCGGAGGCGCGGCATCGTGCGCGACGAGGCCGGCGTGGTGGCCAAGTTTGGCGTGGCACCGCAGTCAATTCCGGATTACCTGGCGGTCGTCGGCGACAGCGCCGACGGATTTCCAGGCGTGCCGGGATGGGGCGAAAAGGGCGCGGCCGCAACCTTGTCCCGCTATCGCCGGCTGGAGGACATTCCGAAGGATTGGCGAGAGTGGGATCCATCGATCGGCAACGCCCGCCGGCTCTCGGCATCGCTGCTCCACTCCTGGAACGACGCCCTCTTGTTTCGAACGCTGGCGACCTTGCGGCTGGACGTGCCCGTTTTCGAGACGGTGGACGGCCTCCGCTGGCAGGGACCACACCCGGAATTTGAGGAACAATGCCGTGTAATGGGGTCGCCTGACCTGTTCGGCCGCGCCGCATCGGCCGTCAAATCGACGCCTCCAGACCCCCAATGAACACACGGCGTACCCTGAGCCGCCGATCCAGTATGACGATATCCGCCCGCTTGCCCACTTCCAGGCTGCCTGCCTCGCCGGCCACGCCGGCTCGTTTCGCCGGCGTCAGGCTCGCCATGCGCAGCACATCCTGTAACGGAGCGCCGGTCATGATCCTCATGTTCCTCACCATGGTGTCCAGCGCCACTACGGAACTCGCCAGACCGGACCCGGGCACGAAACCGACCTTGCCGTTACTTTCGAAGAACGCGCCGTCTTCGATCGGGCCAAAGCGGTAGCGGCCCGGCGGCATCCCCAGGGCACGATTGGAATCGGTCACCAGACAGAGCCGTGACGCACCCTTCATCGTGTACGCAAAGCGTAATAGCTCCTTCGACAGATGCTGGCCGTCCGCGATCACCTCGGTGCTCATTTCCGGGTGCGCGAGCACAAATTGTTCCATGCTGGCCTGCATCGGTGTGCCGTGCTCGGCGCGAAGCGACGACACCGAACTCATAGCACACCAGAAGTGGTCCACATGCCGCATGCCGGCGCGGTAGGCGCGCTCCATGTCGGTCCAGGTGGCGTTGGAATGGCCGCACGTCACCAGGCAGCGGCTCCGGCTCGCGGCGCGATAGAAACCCGGAGCGCCGGGCAGTTCCGCGGCGCAGGTGGCGATCTTCACGATTCCCAAACGGAAATACTCTGCGTACTCGCGCGCATTCGGGTCGCGCCGGCCCGCCACGGAATGGCAGCCCACCTTCTTCTCCGCGAAGTACGGCCCGTAGAGGTGGACGCCGCCGATGCGGGCGCCATCCGACGGCGTCCAGGTCCGGCGGACTTCCAGACACGCGTCCAACATCCTTCGGACCTGCTCGGGCGATCCGGTAGTGGTGGTGGGAAAGATGGTGGTCGTGCCGCGGCGAAGGTGCGCACGATTGGCCGTCCTGACGGCCTCCGCGCCGCCATCCATGTAATCGGCGCCGTGGCCGCCGTGAACGTGAATATCCACGAAGCCGGGCACGATCCAGCCGTCGCCCGCGTCGACCACGGCGGCAGCGCCGGGCAGACGGCGCCCCCGACGGACGGAGGAGATACGGCCCCGACGGCAGAGCACCGCGCCTGCGTCAAGGATGCGGTCCGGAAGAACCACTCGGCCTCGCAAAACCAGTGGCGGCGTTTCGTCTTCTACGGCGTTCATCCGCGAAATCCCCCCACCCATTGTCTAATCAAAGGTGGGGCGATGTGCGGCCGTCAGCAGCCACACGCGGACGGAAGCAGCGGCCGCTCGGGCTAAGGTTGGAACTCGTCAATTGCGTGCAGCTTCTTGATCAGATCGTCTCCGCTTTCGGTGTCCTCAGGCAACTTGTGAGCGACCTTGGTTTCGTTCATTGAATGCATCAACTCCTCGACTTCCTCGGCGCGCAAAGGAGCGCCGCCGATCGAAGCCACCGCCAGCACCGCGCAGAACACCAATTTGCAGAATCGGCCCCTGAACTCCATGCAGTCCTCCAAGACCATTCACCCGCACGCCCGTCGGAACGAGCGGAAAACTGTTAGTTAGCTTGGGCGTTATTGGATTGGAGGGGCCCGTGACGCGGCGGTCGAAACGAAGAGAAACGGATCGGCGGTTCCGTCCTCAGTTCTTCGCTGGATTGAAACGACAACGAGGATTGCGAGGAACAGCCAAAACGGAGCGGGAACGGCAGATGCCAAGCCGTGTGTGCCCGGTATCAACACCGCAAGCAGCCATGCCGCGAGACAGAGAACCGCGATCAGCTTGCGCGCATGCGATTGGACAGGCACCTGCAAACATTGTACCCAAAATGTCGCGATCGGCCCGCAGGGCCGCTCCCCCTCAATAGGCCATGTCGCCGGCGAGAAACAGAGGCCCGCGCGATTTTCCCTCGGCGGCAGCCTTCAGCCGGAACATAAGCTCTCCCCAGGTTGTAGTGCAGGAGACGAAGTAGTCGGTCGCGGATTGCCAGCCCCCATGGGTGAACCGCGCCAGTGTTCCGGCGCCGCGGCCCTCCAGCCGGAAGATCAGGTGCGTGCCGCTCCACTCCGCGCCCGTCTCGCAAATCCAATCCGCATGAACGGGTGGCTCATCTACGGTTAGCCTCAGCCTATAGACGGTGGTGCGGTTGAAAAACCCCAATTCCACACCGCTGGGGGACTCCGATATGTCCGCGGCCCACCACTGGCCAAATCCCTTGGCTGTCGCGATCAGCGGATAGATTGTTTCCGGTGTCGCGGCAATCTGGATGGCGTGCTGAATGTCTGCCATGTTAGTCCTTTCTGCCTTTCCGCTTGCCCGCTCCTGTGCTCAGCAAATCTCCGGAGGCGCTTCAGGCATCTTGGGAACGCTTCGCAGCTACCATGTGATAGTCGGTGAACACCACGCCGCCGCCCTCCAATTCAGGGCCATAAACAGCCTCGAAGCGCTTTACAGCCTCTGACTTGCTATGGAGGTCCAGGGCGGCCTCGTCATCAAACAGGAAAAAGTGCACAAAGCGAGTCGGATCGTCCTTCTGCTGCCAGGCGGTGTACATCCGCGTGCCGGGTTCGTTGGCTTGGACGTATGGGACGAATTCTTCGATTGCCCGCCTGACCTTCTCCACACCGGACGGCCGGACACGATATTGAGCGATTGTATAGATTGGCATGCGACCTAAGCTACCCGTCCAGGATTGTCTCATCAGCCGACGCATCGATCAATTGCGATCATCCACATGAGTTTGACGAGATGACTGTGGAGTTTCACAATGGGTACCGATGAATGCCGCAAACGCCAAGGTCCTCGAATGGAGCCAGCGCTTCCGAAACGTGCCACTGGCGAGCCGCGTCGTAGCGAGCTTGCTCAAGCGCAGCCGGGAAATCTGGCAGCGAACGTTCGAACTGCTGCAAACGGAAAGCCCCGAGTATCGCAATTCCGTCGATGAAGAGTTCAGGCAAGAATCGCAGAGCCATTGCAACGAACTCCTGAACGCGATCATCGCCATTGCCGCCGGACGTGGCGGCAGGGCGTCCGCCGATCCGTTCGGTTTCGTTCGCACGCACGCGGAATGGCGCGCCCGGCGCCAGGTGCCGCTGGTCGCTTCGCTGCACGCTTATCGCCTCGCTCACAAGACCTATTGGGGGATCACGCGGGAAGCGTTGTGGCAGCATGCCGAGCGGGAAGAAGCGCTGCTCGCGTTGACCATGCTGTCGGATTTCTGGATCGAGTTCTTCGATTACGTGGGCGCCGTCCTGGCGGAGGCGCATGCCGTCGAAGAAGGACTGATCGTGGCCCAGAACACCCCCGCCTATGCCGGCCTGATCGACCATCTCCTGCGTGGACTCGAACCCAGGGGCGGGGAAGCCCGGCGCCTGCGGACGCTCTGCGGAATTCGGGCGGGTGCGCCGATGGCCGTCGCCGTCGCTCGCCCGCTTTTATCGGGGAACGGAAAGCCGATCGATCTGGAAGTGACGCTGCGTTCCCTGGTCCGCCTGGTTCAGCTGGCGATCCCATCCGCGGCCTTTGGCAAGTTGGTGGATATTCGGAACGGCGAGGTCACGGTGGTTGCCTGCAGCGATGCCGATACTGGCCGTGGTTTTCTGAAAGCCCTTCGCCGCCATGGCGTCGGACGGCGAGCCGCGAACGGCCTCGCCGCGGGAGTTGGTGTCGGTCTGGATACCACGGAGGTCGCCGGCCTTCCCCAGTCCTTCGAGGAAGCGCGCCTGGCGCTGGAATTCGCCACCCCGAGTCAGCCTCTTCTGCATTTCGCCGACATCGACCTGCAGGAGTTTCTCATCCGGCGCGCCGACATCGCCGCTCTTCGATTGATTCCGGAACGGATGCGCCAACTGACTCCCGCCTCCGGTCCATCGGGCGAACTGTCGCGCACCATCCGTGCCTTCGCCGAATGCAGCCTCAACGTGAAACAGACGGCGCGACGCCTGGGCGTCCACACCAATACCATCTATTTCCGGCTGAACCGCATCAATCAGCTCACCGGCGTGGACCCCAGGACCTTCTCGGGGACGTCGCTCCTTTTGACCGCACTCCGTATGATGGAGGCTCCCGCGGCCCGGTAAGCCAGGCGGAAAGCTTCGGAGCCGCGACAGTGAGGGGGCGTGCTATTTGGTTGTCTCTGTACTAAAATCACGGACAGACGAGAGGCTCAGGATCTGAATCTCCGATTGCCTTTAGTCTTGGAGACGAAATGACCGACAACCGGTTTTCCCGACGTTATTTCTTCTACGGAACCCTGCTGGCAGGCGCTGTCCCGACAGGCGGGTTCGGTAGTACCCCTTCGCTGAACCGCCTGGGGTTCAAATCCGTCAACGAGAAACTGAATATCGCGGCCATCGGCGTGGGCACCAGGGGGCCGCAGATTCTCCGGGGAGTCGCCGGGAGCGAAAACATCGTAGCGCTTTGCGACGTCAACGACGAAATGGCCGCCGCGGCTTTCCAGACCTATGAAAAGACGCAGCGGTACAAAGATTTCCGCAAGATGATCGAGACCGAAGGCAAGAACATCGACGCGGTGATGATCGCCACTCCGGACCATACCCACACGCCCGCGGCATTATTCTGCATGCAGCACGGGAAGCACGTCTACTGCGAGAAGCCGCTGACCCGCACGGTTTGGGAGGCTCGTCTGCTGCTGGAGGCCGCCAACAAGTACAAGGTCGCCACCCAGATGGGCAACCAGGGATACTCCCACGAGGGCACGCGCACCTGCGCCGAGATCCTCTGGTCCGGCGCCATTGGCGACGTGAAGGAGGTGCACGCGTGGACCGGTCTGATCTATGGCGGAGATCCGGCGCTCCAAGCGGCCCCGGCCGAAGAGAAGGTCCCCGAGACGCTGGACTGGGACCTTTGGCTTAGCAGCGCCGCCACGCGTCCTTACAGCCCGCTCATGACCAGGCAATGGCGTGCCTTCCTGGACTTTGGCACGGGCGGCTCGCTGGGTGATTGGGGTGTGCACATTCTCGGACCGGCCAACCTGGCGCTGCAACTTGACAAGGTTGCGCCGACGAGCGTAGAGTGCGTCACGGTCGAGGGAAAGAGCCAGTGGACCTGGCCGGCGCAGTCGCATCTCCGTTACGAGTTTCCCGTTCGTGGGAACTTGCCCGCCGTAACCATCAATTTCTACCAGAACATGATGGGCGAGTGGAAGAAGCCGGAAGGAATGGAGGAGAACGAACCGCTGCTTCCGCCCAGCAACAATCTGGCGGAACGGGGCAGGCCGGCACCACCCGAACCCTTCGCGCAAGCCTTGCCGGGAGGGCGAGCCGGTGGATCTGGTGGCCGTGGGGGACCAGGGCGCGGCCCGGGGCGGGGTCCGGGAGGTCCCGGCGGACCACGCCGGGTGCCCGGCAACGGAGCCCTCTTTGTGGGTGATAAGGGCAACATGGCAACCACATCGCGCGGTGAAGGCGTCTGGCTGCTGCCCGCCTCACGCTGGAAGGAGTACGCACTTCCGCCGCAGTTGCTGCCACGCTCCGTCAATCACCAGCAGGACTGGGTCCGGGCTTGCAAGGGTGGCCAGCCCGGATGTTCCGAGTTCAACATCGCGGTACCCTACATCGAGTGGCTGGTCCTGGGTGCGGTAGCGTTACGGGCGCCCGGCAAGTTGCTTTGGGATTCCAAAAACGTGCGCTTCACCAACAACGAGGAGGCGAACAAACTCCTCCGGCCCTATATTCGACGGGGTTGGGATCTGAAGGTTTAAGGCAGGCAGACATCATGAAGAAGATCTTTGGCGTGCTACCTCTGGCAGTATGGTTGTCGACCGGGTTGTTGACCTGCGGGCACGCGGCGCATGCCGCTCAAATCCGCGTGATGCTTCTCGACGGGCAAAGCGGAGGACCGTATCATGCCTGGCAGGCGACCACACCGGTATTGAAAAAAGAACTGGAAGAAACCGGGCTTTTCCAGGTGGAGGTCGTCACCGCTCCGCCTTCGGGCGGCGACTTCACCAACTTCAAGCCGGACTTCAAGAAATACGCGGCCGTGGTATCGAACCTGGATTCGCCGGAATGGCCGGCGGACCTGATGGCGTCTTTCGAGCAGTACATGAAGGGTGGCGGCGGCTTGGTGGTGGTTCATGCAGCCGACAATGCCTTCCCGCAGTGGCGCGCTTTCAACGAAATGATCGGCATCGGCGGCTGGAGAAACCGCGACGAAAAATCAGGTCCGCTGTGGTATTTTCAGGATGGCAAGCTGGTCTCCGATCCGTCTCCGGGGCGCGCCGGATCGCACGGAAATCGTCTTCCCTTCCAAGTGACCATGCAGGATAGCGAACACCCCATTGCCAAGGGCTTGCCCAAGCACTGGATGCACGCCAGCGACGAACTGTACGCGACGCTGCGCGGTCCGGGTCAGATGCACGTGCTCGCCACCGCCCATTCCGATCCGGCCAATAAGGGTACCGGACGGGATGAGCCCATCCTCATGGTGCTCAGCTACGGCAAGGGCCGGATCTTTCACACCATCATGGGGCACGATATTGCCGCGTTGAGCTGTGCCGGTTTCATCGCGACGCTCGAGCGGGGCACGGAGTGGGCGGCCACGGGAAAAGTAACGCAGAAGGTGCCCGCCGACTTTCCCTCCGCGAATGCCGTGAGCGTCCGGGCCGAGATCGGCGGCCGCGGCGCCCAACCGTAACGCGGGCATGAGAACCTTGCGGCATCCGGCACTGGGCCATTACAGGCGGATCCGCTGAAACTCGGGGATCAACTCGAAGGGTGTGGCAACGGACTGAATGCTCTCGCCCACCTGTTCGATGTTCTTCTCAGCGAAGGAACCCTCCGGATCGCCGGAAGCCAGCCGGAGGTAGCGCAGTTGAAACGGGTCGATCTTCATGATGCGGCAACAGGTGGCATCCACCGCTACGGAGTCGCGGCCCGCCACCAGCACGCCCGCGTGCTTGGGAGCTCCCTGAATCGGGCCGTTGCCTTCCATGCCAACGATGCCGTCGACGATCGCGAACTGGCGGGGAAATGCGGCGTGGAGGTCGGCGATGCACTCTTCGATGCCGGCCCAGTGCAGCACGTTCTTGGGCCACCCGTAGATGCCGCCGGGAACCACGCCGAAGAGATTTTTCAGCGAAAGCGTGGCTCCCACCCAGTGGTGCGTTTTCATTTTTGCGATGGATACCAGCAGGTCCGCGCCCAGCGCCTGGTTGGGAAGGTAAATCTTCTTCATGCGCGAGAGTTGGCGGCGGGGGCGCACGGGGGTGACTTCGTCGAGGTTCAGGTCCACGAAGTTCTCTTCAAACTTGGGAATCGTAGAGAAGTAGCCTGCCGCCTCGGCCAGGTCGAGCGTGTTGCGGCGATGGCCTGGCCCTTCGCCGATGCGCACCGCGGCCGCTCCCATTTCCAGGAAGGCTTCGTAGACGGCATGGACCAGCATGGGATGGGTGTTGATGCCGCCTTCGGGTTCAAATTCCACCAGGTTGGGCTTGAGCAGGATGTTGCGGCCTTTGACGCCGGCCACGTGTTCCCGTAACAGGCGGCGCACGGTGTCGTACATGGCTTGGCCGTAAGCGGACACGCGGACGATAGCGACGGGGGCCGGGGAGACCGGCTGCACATTTTCTTTGCCGCAACCGGCCAGGAGGGCCGCGCCCGCACCCGTCAGGACTTCACGCCGTGTCAGCTCACGATCCATGGATCAATCCCAGAAAACCTCGCGCCTCGTTTGCGCCTCGGCCACCAGCAGGTCGAGCGACGTCTCAGGCACGGTGCGGCAGGTTAGCGGCGCCGACGGGCGAAAGCCGGGCTCCAGTTGGCCGTGCGCCAGTAGACCGAGCCGTAGCCAGTTCAAGGCGTCGGCGGATCGGCAGGTAGCCAGAAAGCGCTGAGCCAGGGCAAGTGAGCGGTCCACTTCCGGGGTGTGAACCCCGCGCAGGGCGGCCAAGGCCATACCTGTGGTTTCCGGATAGGGACTCGATTCGTATCCCAAGGCGCGCGCGGATCCGTGATTCCATCCGCCCTCCTTGCACATGCGCTGCAACAGGTAACGCCGGCCTTCGTCGATGCGGGTGCGAATTCCTTCCGACGGTTTGCGGCGTTGTTCCTTGTCCAACGCGAGAACCGCCAGCGAGGTGGGCCCGACCCAGGCCGCCGTGCCGGGCACCCACGGCCACCCGGCGAACTCCTCCTCCGGCGTGCGCGGATGGCCCAGAAGCCATTCGCGGAAACGATAGGTCGCGCTGGACTCCTGCCCCTGGCAGGCCAGCAGCCAAGCAATCGCGCGGCCGTGAAGGGCCGCGCCAAGATATTCCAAGGGGATCAGCGCTACCAGCGCTGTGACCCAGGCGCTTTCGTCCACGCCGGCCCGCGCAGGCCAGCCGCCATCGGCCAACTGCCTGGCGCGAATCCAGTCGAGACCGCGCCGGGCGGGTTGGATTTCCCCGGCCGTCAACAGCGCCAGAATGGCGTAGACGGTCGGTTCAGTCCATGAGGCGCCGCGGCCGTAAGGCCAACCCCCATCGGGATTCTGTTTGCTGACGACGATCTCGATCGACATAAAACGGGATAGGCCGACGAGCGTCTGCCGGGCCGATTGTTCCCTATTCCGGAGGGAACACTACTGCCGCACGGCCCGGCGCTTGCGCCGGCGCGACAATAGGGCGACGAGCGAGATACCCGCGCCCAACCACATCGCTCCTTGAATCGCGAGTTCCATGACGTATCTATCTCCTTTCGTTGATTACTCCCTTGGAGCCACCTGAGGCTAAGCGCCTGCTTTCGTGCCTAGCGCCGCTCGGTTCGCCGGGCCCGCCGACGCTTGAGAAAAAGCACCATGATGCATCCGGCAGCCAACCAGATCCCAGCTTGAATAATGGTATCGTTCATCGTTGATTCTCCTCGCTAACCTACCTGTCTCATCATCGGGAACAAATACTTGAAAACCTGAAGGAGACCAGGGCCCGCCGCGACCACCAACATCGACGGCAAAATAAAGAAGAAGATCGGGAAGACCAGCTTGACGCCGACCTGGCCGGCGCGCTCCTCCGCCTCCTGGCGGCGGCGCACGCGCAGAAAATCGGAATGCGTGCGCAGGGATTCGCCCATGCTGGTGCCGAACCGGTCGTTCTGAATCAGAATGGCTGCCAGCTTGCGAAACTCGGCTTCCCCGGTGCGCTCGGCGAAATTGCGCAGGGCGTCGGAACGGCGTTTGCCGGCGCGCATTTCGAGCGTCACCAGGGACATTTCTTCGCTCAACTGCGGATGGCTGGTATACAGTTCGCGGGCGACGTGCTGGATGGCCTGGTCCAAGCCGAGTCCGGCTTCCACCGAAACCACCAGCAGGTCGAGGGCGTCCGGCAGCGCGAGACGCAGCGTTTCCTTGCGCCTGGCTACCTTCTTTTCGAGAAGGAACCGCGGCAGAACCCAGCCCGCGGCAATACCGGTGGCCATCAACCCGACCTTCATCACGGGGCTCGACGGCATCCTGGCTTCCAAAATGATGCAGAGGACCAGGAAGGCCAGGGTGCTGACGATGCGAAGGCCGTAAAACACGGGAAGGGCGTTTTCGGAACGGAAGCCGGCGCGGATCAGATCGGCTTTCAAGTTGGCGACTTCGGCCTCCGAAGAGGGCACGCGCGAACCGATCTGATGCAGAACCGTGACCAGGGTGCTGGCTTCGGGCTCGCCGGCATCCTGACCGGCGCGGTTGGGGTCGCTGGTGATCACCGGCCGTCCCAACTGGCGCAGGAATTTGCTGGGTTTGTAGACCAGGCGGTATCCGACCCAACTGAGGAGCAGCATCAGCATCAAAAACGCGCAAGCGGAAAACAGGATTGGATGAGCCATATCACACCTTGATGTTGATGATCTTCTTGATAAAGAAATTGCCTAGAATCTGGGCGCCAATAGCGCCGGCGATGAGCCACTTGCCGTCGGAGTCCTGGGCCATCCCCTGCAGGTAACCCGGGGCCACTACGAGCAAAGCCAGCATGGTGACGAGGGGCAACATAGTCAGGATCGTGGCCGTCAGGCGTCCGTGAGCGCTGGCCGCCTTCACCTGGCCCTTCAGGCGGAAGCGTTCGCGAATGATGTACGCCAGCCGCGAGAGAATCTCGCTGAGATTGCCGCCGGTCTGCTTCTGCAACAGCACCGACGAGGTGAAGAAGCGTACATCGAGCAAAGGCACGCGAACCGAGAAATTGCGCAGCGCGACATCGAGGGGTGCCCCCAGGTTCTGCTCGTTGAACAAGGCCCGGAATTCCTGGCCCAGAGGGTCGGCCAATTCCTCGCCTAGCATCTCCATGCTGATGGAGAAGGCGTGGCCGGCGCGCATGGAGCGGGCCAGGAAGTCGAGGGCCTCGGGAAACTGCTCCTCCATAGTGGCCAGGCGCTTCTTGCGCTTCTGCCGGACGATGAGATAGGGTGTGACGCCGAAGATGAGCGCCAGGGTAATCGCGGTGACGGGACCGTTCAGAAGAAACGGGACCAGCGCCCCAAGGCCCAAACCCGGGATCATGGCCAGCCCCATGGCGGCGATTAGCCGGGTGGCGGACCAATTCAAGCCCGCCTGCTGGATCTGTTCTTGGGCATGCTTGGAGAATTGAAGCGAGGCTACCAGCCGCTTGAAACCCGTCGGCTTGTCCTGATCGAGTTCCTTCAGCAGGCTGGTGACCGTGACGTGGGTTTCGCCGGCGGCGGTGTGCAGCATGTTCGCCACCTGCTTCTTCCGCCGGGCGTCGAAAAATTTCAACCCTACGCTTACCGAAAGGAGCACGAGCGCGAACACGACAACGAAAGATACGATCACGCTAACAGGCATTAACTAATCTCCACCACCGTCTGGAACATCTGGGCTGGCAGGGTGATGCCACACTGCTTGAGCCGGTCGTAGAATTTGGGGCGGATGCCGGTGGCGCGAAACCGCCCCAGGACCTTGCCGGCTTCCGTGATGCCGGTCTTTTCGAACAGGAACACGTCCTGGAGAGTAATGGTGTCCTGCTCCATGCCGATGACTTCCGTGATATGAGTGATGCGGCGGGTACCGTCGCTGAAGCGGGCGGTCTGGATGAACAAGTCCACCGCCGAGGCAATCTGCTGGCGAATCGACCGGACGCCCATATTGGCATTGGCCATGCCCACCATGACTTCCAGACGGCCCAGAGCGTCGCGGGGGGCGTTGGCGTGGATGGTGGTGAGCGATCCGTCATGACCGGTATTCATGGCCTGCAGCATGTCCAGCGCCTCTTCGGAACGGACTTCACCGACGATGATGCGGTCGGGCCGCATACGGAGGGCGTTGATGACCAATTGCCGGATGTGGATCGCGCCCGTGCCCTCGACGTTGGCAGGACGGGTTTCCATGCGCGCCACGTGGGTTTGCTGCAACCGCAATTCCGCCGCATCTTCAATGGTGACAATGCGCTCGTCTTCCGGAATATAGGAGGAAAGCGCATTGAGCAGGGTGGTCTTACCGGAACCGGTGCCGCCGCATATCAGGACATTGAGCCGGGCTTTGACACAGGCCTTGAGCAGATCCAGCATGCCTTCGGTCATGGCCAGCTTGGCCACCAGGTCTTCGCCTTTCAGGGCGTACCGGCCGAAACGCCGGATGGAGAGCAGCGGGCCATCTACCGCGACCGGAGGAATGGCGGCGTTGACGCGCGATCCATCGGGCAGGCGGGCGTCCACCAGCGGCGAGGATTCGTCCACGCGGCGGCCCACCCGCGAGACCACCTTTTCGATGATGCGCAGCAAGTGCGCATCGTCCTTGAACTCCACCGGTGTGCGGTACAGCTTGCCGGCGCGCTCCACATAGACCAGGTGGGGCGTGGTCACCAGGATGTCCGATACGGTCGGGTCCTGCAAGAGCGGCTCGAGCGGTCCGAGACCGAAGACCTCATCGAGAATTTCCTCGATGACCCGGTCCTTTTCGACCAGGCTGAGAGGCGTCTTCTCTTCCTCGACCAGTTTGGCGACGGCGGCGCGGATTTCGGCGCGCACGCGCTCCCCCGCCATCGAGGAGAGGGCTTCCAGATTGATGCGGTCCAGAAGCTTGCGGTGCAGCGTGAACTTCAACTCCTGATACTCCGGAGTCGACCCCTCTCGCGTGAAGAGGCGGTTTACCCAGCCGGTCTCGCGGGTCTCGCCCGGTCTCGTGATGGAATCCAGAATGGCGCCCATGATGGTTTAGCCTTTACCAAACAATGAAAAACGCTTGCCGTTTTGAGGGTTGACCGGCTTCTCTTCTTCGAGGTTGGCGAGCTTGGCGGCAAGCCTCGCGATCTGCCGGCCGAGTTCGGAATTGCGGCTGAGCATCCGGCCCTCGGCGTAGGTCTCGTACAGCTCCGGGTAGTCGTTGGGAACCATGAAAAAGATGGGCAAGCCGAGCATCTTCTCGAGTTCGCCCGGTGTAATATCCAGGCGTTTCGGAGCACGGTTCAGGATCAGCTTGATCCGGCTCTTCGGATAGCCGCTGTCGAGTAGGGTCTGGACGATCTGCTTGGACTGATGGAGGGCCGGGACTTCCAGGGTTGTCACCAGGCAAGCCTCCTCTACCTCCTCCATGGCCGCCATGCCCAAGCGGTTCAAACTGCGGCCCAGATCGATGAGGGTCCAGTCGTAATGAGGCTTGGCAAAGGCCAGCACCTGCCGCATCTGTTCGTCGCGCGGCTGCAGTTTGGAAGCCAGCGCCATGGGCGACGAGATGATCTCTACCCCGGGGATGCCGTTGGAAACCAGCGCGCGCCAGTAGTGAATGTCGAGGCGATGGAGGTTGTTGACCGCATCCAGAATGGAGTAGGCGGACTTGGTCTTGGTGATGAACGCGACCATCCCGGCATCGATGTCGAGATCGGTCAGCAGCACCTTCTGATTCAACCGGCCCAACTCCTGGGCCACGTGGCAAACCAGCGTGGTGGCGCCGCAACCGCCCTTGGCCGAGAGGAACCCCAGTGCCTTGCCCGCGCCCTTGGTGCCGCCGTCGCGCTTGCGGCCGCGCTCCGCGGACCGCTTCTCCAGCGCTTTCCGCAACGGTTCCCTGAGGGGCGGAAACAAGTATTCGTTGATGCCGGCGCGCAACGACGAGAGAATGGCTTCCGCATCCGCCGTGGTATTAAGGGCGACGATCATGGGATCGCCGGCGGCGTTGCGAATCGAGGTGACCAAGCCTTCGAGGGTCTCCTTCCAACCACTGATGTCGACCAGGACCACGTCCGGCCGCATGCGCTCCAGGCGGTCCAGGAAGTTGGTAACGTCGCCTACGTCCTGATGCTCGACGATGATACGGAAAGGCAGGTCGGCCAGCGCGCTTTGGGTCTGGTCCCACAAATCGCGGTTTTCAATCGCCAATCCAATCGTCAACGGATACATGGCGGTTCTCCGGGCCCTGCGTTCACTTGGCGGCTCCCGCGGGCGCCGGCGGGGTTGGGGCGAGCCCCGGGTTCACCTGCGGGGTGGGAGCGGTCGGGACGATCAGGAACTGCGGCACGGTGGGCTGCGGCGCGGCCTGACCCTGCTTCTGCTGCTGAACCAGTTGCTCCAGGGGCATCGTGTCGTGCGGAGACTTGACAGGCACCGGGCCGGTCTTGTCCATGCCGGGCTGGCGCATTGGAACATCGCTGTTGGGCTTCAGGAACGATTGCGGCATGACCATTGAGGGTACGGGCTTATCGGCGGGAATCGGCCTGACGATTTCCGGCGTCACGATGACAAGGAGTTCGGAGTTATTGCGCTGCTGCTGGCGGCTCTGAAACAGTTTGCCCAGCAGCGGGATGCTGGCCAAGCCCGGAATCTTGTTCAAGGTCTCGGTCATGGTGTTATCGAGGAGTCCCGCGATCACGAAACTTTGTCCGCTCTCCAGTTCGACATTGGTCTGTACGCGCCTGGTAGAGAGCGCCGGAATCGTGTAGCCCTGGAAGGTGACGGCATTGGCGTAGTCGAGCGCGCTGACTTCGGGTGCAACCTGCATCTGGATCGTCCCGCGAGGGGTAATGTTCGGCAGGAAGTTGATACGGATGCCGAATTCGCGAAAGGAAATGGTCACGACGCCCAAACTGGTGCCTCCCTGAACCATTGGGAAGGGAAACTCGCCGCCGGTGATGAAGCTGGCAGGCTTTCCGTTAATGGCTAGAACGTTGGGCTCCGCCAGGGTTTCGAGCAGGCGCCTGCTTTCGAGCGCTTTGATGGTGGACGCCAGGTTCAGGTCTTTGCGAAACAGAAAGATGTTGAGCGCATCCGAAAGGCTGATGTTGCCTTTGGTGTCGATGGTCGGAGCTTGATACTGTTGGGTGCCGATCGAGGTGGACTGATTGAAGGCTCCGCTGACGAGATTGAAGCCGAGATCGGTGCTGACGGCGCGGTCCACGTTGGCGAACCGCACTCTGAGCAGGATCTGGGTCTCTACCGGGGGCACATCCACCTGAAGCAGGTTGATGGGCTTGAGGCCGCCCAGCGTAGCGGCCATCGCCATGACGCGGTCGGCGGCGACGACGTCCTTGACTCGGCCGCGAACGAAGGCCGTATCGTTTTCGTAAGTGACGTTGATTTCATCGTCCGGAAAATCCTTGGCCAACTGTTGGCGAACGGCTTCCAGACGAACCGGGCTCGGCCGCACCGTCAAATCGTAGAGCAGGCGGGTGCCGTTCTCCTGCCAGACGATGAGGGAAGTTTCGCCGGGAGCCTTGCCGTTGATGAGGACTTCCTTGGGGTTGACCGCGACCGCTTCCATCAGATCGCCGTTGGCCACCGAAATGCGCTGAATCTTGAGGGGGCTGTCAATGATCAGCGACTTGCCAACCGTGACGACCAGTCTTCCCAGGCTATTGGTGGCGGGAGGATTCTGCGGAGCGGGGGCATCCTGCGGCGGGGCGGCATTGGGGGTTTCGCCGGCGCTCTGAGCGCGGGCGCCGGGCGGGAGCGACGCAAAACAGGCCAGGGAAAGCAGCATTCCGATCAACCGCTGAGATTTCGACACCTATTTGCCCTCCAAGATGGTCTCAAACTTCTTTTCGATCTTGGCCGACCCGGAAATGATTTCCATGGTGAACGTTTCCTTCTTCGGCACCGGCAACACATCGAGTGCGGGAACGGGCACGGTGGCGACCACCGGGCGGGGCGCCGGCCGTGGCCTCGGCTGCTTCGGCGCGGCCGGCCCCAGGTCGCCAATCGCACGCGCGATAGGCAATCCCCTTGTCCCGGCGAATAGATTCACTACGGCAGTTCCGGGGGTTTTGGTCACCTCGCGGTCCAAGGGGTTGCGCAGAATCAATTGAATGCTGGTTTGGGTCGAGGCCAGACTGAGTTGCTCGGCCTGTTCGGGCGTGACCAGCAGGTTGACTACCTGCACCGTGATCGGCTTGCCTTCGTTGTCCTTCTTGAAGTCCTGGCCCGCCGACAGCACCTCGATGTTTTGCAGCATGGTTTTGGCAAGCGTTCCCAGGCCGCCGTTCCCGCCGGGCGTATTGCCCGAAATCAAGATGTCCACGCGCATGCCGGGAACCACAAACCCGGCAACGCCGACCACTTCATTGACGCGGATAGCGACCGCGCGCATTCCCGGCGGGATCATCGCCGCCAGACCGCCGCCCGCGCCTTTCGGCGCCAGGCGAGACTCGATTACGGGCTCCCTGGCGTAGATTGGGGTGATGACGCCGCGGCCCTTCAGTTCCAACACGTTGGTGCTGGCGCCCAGCGGCATGGCGCCGGGCCATTCGGCGAGCTTGATATCGTCCTCTTTCAGGACGGTACCCACTTCCAGATCGTGGGACGCCAGCGCGATGTTCACCGTCTCCGGCGCCGCCTTGGCAGTCTGAGGCCGATTCTGCAGCACCCGGTACAATACCAGGCTGGCGCCCAGAGCTACGATAAACGCGAAAGACAAAACACCAATAAATCTTTTATTCATGCCGGCTCCCTGCCATCGCGAATGCGCTAACGCTTCTCATCGCGGCCCATACGCTCCGCCCTTGGCGGGGCTCAAAGTCACGGTAGGGGCGCGCCGGATACGGCCGCGTAATGCCCGGCACGACCCTTCCCGGGCTGGTTAACTGGCCGTCGTGTTGGCGGCGGTAAGCTGACTGTTGGAGGTGGACCAGATGCCCTTGACACTGCCACCCGCGCCGATGAACAGCGCAGCGGAAGCCAAAGCCACAAAGGCCATGAGCAACGTGTATTCGATCAGGTCCTGGCCCCGTTCTTCATTCCAAAGATTGCGTGCGAACGTCATTGGTTGTCAGCTCCTAAGTTTTGGGTTTCGGGATGAGAGGCAAACCGCCGGCCCGACTGGTCCCGACGCCGCCGGCGGTCTCTTGATTCTGGTTTGCGGAAGCCGTTGCGCCCGCAGCCTTTTGAGTGGACTCGAAGACCAGCGCGACGCCATCGTCATACACGACCTGCCAGCGGCTGGATTCCTTGAGAGCGCCGGAGAGCGGCGCGTCGGGCGGCATCAAGATGGTGTCCACGCCGAAGCGGCCCAGGGTTTTTTCCCAGCCGTACTTGACGTTGAGGACATCGATATACTTCTCTTCGAACTCGTCGCCGTAGAAATCGCTGCGGCCGTCCACGAATACTTTGTGGCCCGTCCAAATCAGGTAGTCGCCCCATTCGTCGTGGGTGAAAATGCGCGCGCCGGGGCGGCCGCGAAGGGTCGCCAGGGCCGCGGCGGGATAGGCCTTGGGGTCGAATTCGGAACGGAACTTCTTGGGCGGATGCGGGGCGTAGAGCAGGACGGCCACCAGCAGGGCGCCGGCGGCGCTGATCAGGTGCCAGCGGGCGAGCGAATCGGTTTCGCCCATTTCCGAAGCCACGCGGTTGAACCTCCGGCCGGCGGAGCGCAGCCACTCGGCCACGCCGATACCGGGAAGCCGGAGCAGCCATTCCTGGACGGCGGCAGCCACCGGCGGTGCGGCGGCAATCATAAAGATCGGGATATTGCGGGCGGCCAGAAGGCTGGCGTGAGCCCAAACCAGCATCAGCAGGGGTTCGGCAAAGCGGCCGCGGGATGCGCTCCAGACGGCCGTGGCCACCGACAGCACCAGCATGGCTTCGAAGAAGATGGCCGTCGGATGGTGGAAGCTGGGCGAGAGGAATTCCATGATGTGCCGGGAGTTGAACGGATCCCTCAGGTATTGCGCGATGTGCAGGTGAAGGCGATACGTGTACGGATTGATCAGGCTGGCGGCGACGCAGGCCAACGCGCTCAGGAAGTAGGCGCGGGCATTGTGCCACGCGGGCCGGCGCCGGCTGGGGTCTACCGCAAATGCAATGGTCAACAACTCGCTGGCTCCGAAGGCCGCAATCATGAGAGCGCCGGCAAAGAAGCCGCCGTGCAGGTTGGTCCATAGCACGGTGGCTAGCGGGAGGACGACCAGGTAGGGAATACCGGCCAGCCGTGTCCGGCCATCGCGCACCCGATCGAGGGCGGCGTAGAACAAGACCAGAAACAGCAGGGTGAACAGATGAGGCCGGGCCAGCCAGTGAATCGAGGAGGCGGCGGCGGCCAGCATGGTGACCGAGATGGCCACGAGGGCGTTGGCCTTGCGCCGAACCACGAGGAAGAGCGCGCTGAAGGTGAGACAGAGAAGCGCGATGCCGAAGAGCACCACCGCCTGCAGGCCGCCCAGCGCGTTTAGTTTGGCGAACAGAACGTCGGACAGCCACTCCCAGGCAAACCAGGGCGCGCCGGGTTTGGAAAAGGAAAAGACATCGCTCGAGGGCACCCAACCGTGGGCGAGAATCCACTCGCCGGTGCGGATGTGCCAGCCGGTATCGCAATCCGCGAGCAAGGTTTTGACGCCGTCCATGCGACCGAAGAGAAACACGATGGGCATGAGGAACGCGAAGTCAGTGAGGGACGGGAGCAGCTTGATCGCGAATTGGCGCCGGGTGGCTGGCATGGGGTCAGGCCATCCATGAACTGGCGGCCGGCTGTAAGGCTTCCATGGCCCTAACCCGGTCGTGGAACGAGCGGAAGTCCATGTAGTTCACGCGCAACGCCACGCTGGGGAACTCGTCATTCTGCATCAAGCGCGCCACGGTGCCCTGGCAGTGAATGCACTTCTGGCCGAAGCCATGGTTGGCAGGCAACTCGATCTCAACGGTAACGATTTGGCCGGGTGACGGGACAGGCAGGGCGACGTCGACGCCACGCCAGGCGAGCAGGACGCCACTCCGGCTGATATTCTCCGTGTACATCGCGCCGTTCATCCAGAGCGCCGGCGAAGTGACATGGCACCGGAGTTTGATGTCGATTCGCGGGCTTTCACGCCGGTTGATATTTTTCATGGGCAGGCGCTTCGACGCCAATGGCGAATTTAGCGCCCGAAGTGCCTGCGCTTCAATATGGTAAAAGGGCTATAGACAAACGATTGCCAAGGTTATCAATTAAATACGTGCCCAAGGGCGAGAACTCTGCCGGCATCACGGCCTTTTTCAGCGGGGTCCGCCGGAGGGATCCGTTGGACAGGTACTAGAACGAGTGGTAATTTACTCTGGTAAGCCAGGGTTATCAGACGTATATCACAGGGAATTTTCCGACATAAACCAAGTGGCAGCGAAGCTTGCCGTGGTCCATATAATACTGATACATAATAGTTTAACTGAATTGTATGATTAAATACATAGTATCATATCGGCCCTTTTATTTGATAAAGGGGTTTTATTGTTGGTTAATTTTTTGAGAAATTGTCATTGACATCCGAGGTGAATGATCAGACAATTCTAGGAGAAAAGCGGGATCCAATCGTGGCCCCCGTAGTACTGAAGTTGCCGCGACTAGAAATCAGAGGGTAATGGTTTCGAAAAAAGAAGGTATAACATATGACGCGAATTCTTCTCTATAGCGACGAGCCCATCCTGGCCAAAGGCCTTGAGTCGGTTCTGCGGCAGGTGGAGGGATTTGAACTGCTGCCAACGGCCAACACCCTGGCCAACCTGATGGAACAGATCAATCACGGGTCGCCGGAGCTGGTCCTGATGGATCTGACTTCGGAGATCACGTTTGCCGTGCTCAGCGAACTGAAGCACGTGATGGCGAATTCCAGGATCGTACTTTGGGTAAATTCGATCTCCACGGAATTGGCTTTTCAAGCAATGGGCTTGGGGGTGCGGGGCATTCTCCGTAAAACGCTGCCAAGCGAACTGCAGGTGAAATGCCTCCAGAAGGTGCAAGCCGGTGAGTTGTGGTTTGAAAAGGCGCTCACCGACAGCTTCCTGTGCGCGCGCCGCGTGGCATTGACCCAGCGCGAAGGACAACTGGTCAGCCTGCTGTCCCAGGGCTTGAAGAACAAGGAGATCGCCACCACGCTGATGATCTCGGAAGGCACCGTTAAGGTCTATCTTTCGCGCCTTTTCCAGAAAGTCGGCGTGAAGGACCGCTTCGAGTTGGCCTTATTCGGGCTGAAGAACCTGACCACCGGGCAACTGCCGGTGGGCGAGAAGGGCCAGCGCGCCGGAGCGGCCAGTATGCCGGGCCTGCGGTCTCTGGTTCTGGACCGGCCGTCGGACCAGCGCGTGCAGCAGGAACCGGCGCGGTTCAGCGGCCCCATGCGTCCGGTGGTATCGCGCTACTAAACGGATCTTTGGCGTCGGAGAGGAATTCCACAAAAGGGCAGCTTCAAAGCTGCCCTTTCGCGTTTTTATTCACGAGGCCCCAAGGGCCGGCGCCCCCTACTACTGAATCGGAATCAGGACGGTGTTGCTATCCTGACCATTAATTGTGATGTGCAGGTTCGCCGTAGTTCCTGTGGGGGCGCTATCGTTAAGGCGAAACTGGGCCGCATCGATGCCCACGCTTCCGGGCAGGGCGAACGCCTTTTCGGCGCCGATCACGTCGTCTCCCACCTGTACATTGACGGGGTCCAGAATCAGGTAGTCCGGCGATGCAGGCACGGGAAAGCCCTCGGGCCGGAGGTGATCGGCCGGCCCCATGCCTGTGGCGTAGAGGGTCAGCAATTCCCCGTGACCCGCCGGCGAATCGACAGTAACGGGCGTGCCATCCTCATGCAGGACCACTCCGAATGCCTGTCCGTTGACGACTTTTGGGAAAAGGCCCGGAGCGTTGCGCACAACCGTAAAAGTGGCGTGCACGTCCGGCTGGCCCGGGGAACTGATGGTCAGTGTCTGGATTCCCGTAGGCAGGTCGTCGGGGATTTGGACGTTGATTTGGGTGGGCGACACGAAGAATAGGGGCAGCAGTCGGCCGCCGGCCGTGGCGGTAAGGCCACCCAGGGACTGGGGAACGATCCCATCGGTTGCGACCACTGACGCGGGAGCCAGGTTGATGCCGAAGACCGAAGCCACCGAACCAGGTGCCACGCCCGCCTGCGGAGTCGTGCCGGCTGCATTGACCATTCCGGCGGGGGAAACATAAGGGATCGGATCGAGCAGGCCGCGCACGTTGCGGGGCGCGCTCATGGCGACCATTCCCGAGGGGATGGTGCCGCTCAAATCCCCATCCCAGCGGCGGAAGCGGTAGCCAGGCAGGGCGGTCAAGTTCACGGCGACGCTGGTTTGGGCATCGTAGAAACCATCGGGCGAGGCGGGTAGCAGGCTCCAGGTTGCGCCGTTGGGTGGATCCGACGCGGCCGAAAGGCGGTTCATCATATGATAGTTTGCGGACACGGTTTGGGCATCGGCGCCGAGCGTCAAGGCCAGATCACCCGAGCCTTGCCCGGACCACCCGCTGAAATCGGCGCGCACTCCGTCACCCTGAGGAACCGAAGGCGGCGCGCTCACGTGTACCTGGGTACCGAGCGGCCGGATGACGTTGCAGGGTGTAGCGCAGGCCGTCCCGTCCACACTCACGCTAAGCCCGGAAAGCGCACTGGTCACGGTCAGTTTCCCGAGCTCGTTGTAGCTGGCGGTCAAGGTCACACCGGTAGTATCGGCACTGGGCGGCACGGTGAAATCCTGCACGGCGGAAGCGCCATTCGACCAATTGGCGAACGCCCAGATATGCCCTTGCGCATCGGTTTGTTGCGCCGGGGCCTCGAGATGGTGAACTTCGTTGACGCCCCAATTCATCAGGTACGGTTGCAGCAGATTGTCGCGCCCATCGATTTTGAGCGTGAGGCCCTGGGGCGAAGTTTTCAACTGCACATAGGCTGAGGGAACGTAGGTGGCGGTCAAGGTATCGGGCTGGTTGCTCTCGCCAACCGTATACGCGTGGTTGGCCGCGCCGCCATCGCTCCAGGAGGAGAACGCCCACCATTTTCCGCTGGCGTCCTGCTGCGGCGAGACCGGGCCCAGGCTGTGCACGGTGTCCCAGCCCCAGTCGACGGAATTGGGGGTCGGCACCTGGATGCGGTCGGCGAGCACCAGCAGGTTGGGCGGCACGGTCGCGAGATTGATCTTGCGGGCTACCTGGAATTTTGGATAGACCTGCATCGGGCCACTTAAGGTAACCACATCCTGTAACCCGGTGATTACCTGGCCCGGCCCCGGCTGCCATCCAACGAAGACGTATCCGAGATTGGGCACCGCCTGCAAAGTCGCGACGCCGCCGGCGCCGACGTAGACGTCGGCCGTAGAAATGATGGGTGCACCGTTGACGTAAATCGTCCCGGGGGAGGGACAATAAGCCGGATCGGGGCAATTGAAAAACACCACGGACAGCGCGTACTGGACGTTGAAAAGCGCTTGATATTCGCTAATGGCAGGGTCGGCGGTGACCGCGATTGGATTGGTAGGCAAAATCCCTCCGGCAAATCGCCATCCCTGAAATGAGATTTGGCTTTTGCCTGGGAAAAGGGTCTGAACCACTGAATCCACATACAGAATGTGCTTGCTGCCAACGGGCCAAACGGCGGCCGCGGCATGGTTATACGACTGACCGTCAACCTTGAAGTAAGCTCCGTCCGGCACGGGTGTAATGTGCGTGACCGTACCCTGACCCTGCGCGCGAAATACGGGGAGAATGGCAGTCTGAAGGGCGAAAACGGTCAGAACCGGTACGAATTGGGAAATGAATTTCTTCATAATGCGCACGTTTCGGGCAGCCTTTTCAGTCCTATTTCGGCCAAAAGGCGGCATTCTTCCACGCGTGAAGTATAGTCGCGAATCTTTCGAAATACACGACTAACTTTGGTGAGGCGGCTTTTATTAGCTATTTCGATCATTGATTCTGGAGTGGCGAGGGCATTAAATCTTAACGTCTGAAGACTTTGCTATGCGCTGGAACGGATTTCTCATCTCGTTTGCGCTCGCGGCTCTGATGAGCCTGGCGCCCTGCAGGGCAGCAACATTCGGAACGGTCGTTCCGATCGGCGGCCATGCATCCGATATCGCCCTCGATGAATCGCGAGGCTTGCTCTACATCGCCAACTTTACGGCTAACCGGATCGAGGTGATGTCGACTGCCGACTACACGATCCACTCGTCCATGAACGTGTCGCCGCAACCCGGCGCGATCTCGATTTCGCCCGACTCGAAGTTCCTGCTGGTGGCCCATTACGGCAACGTCACGCCGCCGGACCCCAGTCAAAACGCGCTCACACTGATCAACCTGTCCGACAGCACGCGGCAGACCTTTTCCACCGGCGACACGCCCCTGGCACTGGCATTCATGGCGGACAATACGGCGCTGATCGTGACTTCGTCGGGACTGCTGCAATTCGACCCGATCTCCGGCGCGATGCAGGTCTTGTCGACGTTCGCCAACCTGGCGACGCAACTGCCGGTAACCTTGAATACATTTCCGACACAGGTGATTCTGGCCACGCTCAGCACCAACGCCGACCGCAGCGTGGCCTACGGCATTGCCGACGACGGATCGTTCCAAGCATTCATCCGCTTCGATCTTCGCAAAGGGCAGATTTACGCCATCGGCGTGGTGGCCGCTCCCAAACCGCTGCCGCGGATTGGGGTGGCAGCCGACGGCTCCTGGGCGATCGTTGGACAGTACAAGCTGAATTCGCAGGCCTTGGACTTGGCGCAGTTCCCCAATTCGATCACCTCGAAAAACATCGGGGGGGCCGCCGTGGATTCCAGCGCGAATCTGATTTACGCGCAGATCGTCACCGGAACCACCACCACCAGTAGCAGCACGGGAGCGACTACCTCGACAGCCAGCAGCGGACCGCCGACTTTGAACATATTGGATGCGGACAACCTGTACGTAAAGGAGAGCCTCCAGATCCAGGAGAACATCACGGGCAAGTCCGTCCTAAGCGCGGCGGCGGATGTGCTCTACAGCGTTTCCGACAGCGGCGTCACGATATTCCCGGTGGGGAATTTGAATCACCAGCACCGTCTGACGACCGACAAAATCAGCCTGGATGCGCGCGGCAGTTTCTGCAACCGGAATGTGATCGTCCAGAACCTCACCATCACCGATCCGGGCGGCGGCACCACCGATTTCAACGTCTCTTCCAACACCGCCGGCGTTACCATCTCACCCTCCTCTGGCACCACGCCGGCGACTGTTCAGGTGCGGGTGGATACCACGGCGTTTCAGAATCAGAACGGCACGGTGACGGTTCAACTCACCATCGGTTCCGCCGGCGCCGTGAATCTGCCGCGGCCGGTGCGCGTGCTCATCAACAACCGCAACCCGGATCAGCGGGGCACCTTCGTCGATATCCCGGGCAACCTGACGGACGTTCTAGCCGACCCGGTGCGCAACCGATTCTATGTTGTGCAGCAGGACTTCAACCAGGTGCTGGTGTTCGACAGCACCACCTATGCACAGATCGCGGCCTTGAAGACCTCGGCTACGCCGACTCAGATGGCGATCAGTTTCGACCGGAAGTACCTGGTAGTCGGCCACGATAACGCGCAGTTCGCGTACGTGTACGATCTCGACACGCTGCAAGCCACGACTCCAATCCAGTTCCCGCCAGGACACTATCCGCGGTCGATCGCCGAATCGGGCAAATCGATGCTGGCGCTGGTGCGCAACGTGGCCACGGGCGGCCCCGGGGTCATCGATCGCATCGACCTGGCGGCGCGCAAAGCCGTCCAGTTGCCGAGCCTCGGGATTTATACCAACAGCGTGAACCCCGCCGGAGTGCTGACTCCGGCCCCGAACGGCGGCGCCATCCTGGCGGCCATGCCGGATGGCAACGTGATGCTGTACGACGCCAACGCCGACACCTTCACGGTGTCCCGGCAGGACGTCCAAAAGCTCGGTGGCGCCTACGCTGCGTCGAGCTACGGCACCTACGTGGTCGGCAGCAATCTGTTGAACGCTTCTCTGGTCATCCAGGGAACACTGGAAACTGCCTCGGGTGTGCCTTCCGGCTTCGCCTTTGTGGAGCAGGACGGCTTGCGCACCACGGCTTCGGCGCCTTCCAGTCCGGGGGTCATCGAACGCTTCGCCGCCGCGCAGAGCACCGCTACCAGTAAACCGACCCGCCTGGTGGAAGCTCCGCTGGTTCCGAGCGGCATGATGTCGTTCATCCGGTCGGTGGCGCCCATTTACGACCGCAGCGGCGTGATCGCTCTGACTGTGTCCGGGTTCACGGTTCTGCCGTGGAACTACGACGCGGCGGTGGCGCCTCCCAAAATCTCGGCGGTAGTCAACGCGGCGGATGGCAAACTGCCGGTTGCGCCCGGCGGGCTGATCAGCGTGTACGGACAGCAAATGAGCCCGGTTAACATCGCCAGCAGTCAGATCCCCTTACCGACGGCCCTGAGCGATTCGTGCCTCACGATCAACGGCGTGGCGGTTCCGCTGCTGTTCGTTTCGAGCCAGCAGATCAATGGTCAGCTTCCGTTCAATGTGGACGGCAACGCCACCATGACGCTGCGCACGCCGGGCGGCATCAGCGACAACTTCAACTTCTCGATCCAGGCGGCCGCGCCGAGCATCTTCCGCAGCGGTACCGCGGGACCGGAGACGGGGCTGGCGACGATTACCCGCGCGGACAACGGTGAACTGATCACGCCCACCAACCCGATTCACCCGAACGACACCATCATCATTTGGGCAACGGGCCTTGGGCGCACTTCGCCGGCGATCGATGCTGGCATGCCGTCGCCTTCCGACCCGCTGGCCAGTGCGGTGATCGCGCCGGCAGTCAGCTTGGGGGGAACCGGCCTCAACGTCGTCTATGCGGGTCTGGTGCCGGGGTCGGTCGGGCTTTATCAGATCAACGCGACGGTGCCCGGAAAAGTACCGAACGGGTTGGATATTCCGCTGGTAGTGAACCAGGGCGGCAGTCAGACTTCGCTCAGTGTGCGGGTGGTTAACTGAGCGAGGAGTCAGGAGACAGAAATGATGAAGACGCTTAAACTATCGATTCTGGTTTTGGTCGCGGCGGCGGCGCCGGGCTTCGCCCAACAATGGGAACTGGGAGGGATGGGCGGCGGGGCTTTCCTGAATACCGTCGGCGTGAGCAGCGTGGTGGGAGCAGCCACCGCCGGCTTCCAATCCGGGGCCGCCTTTGGCGGATACGTGTCCTACAACTCTTACAAACATATTGGCGGCGAATTGCACTACGAATACCTCCAGAGCAACCTGAAACTCTCGAGCGGCGGGGCCACGGCGACCTTCTCCGGAATGTCGCAAGCGGTGCACTACGACGTCAGTTTCCACACCAACAGCCGCAACGGCAAGATGCAGTTGTTCGCCGACGTTGGCGGCGGATTAAAGGTGTTCCGGGGCACGGGCACCGAAGCCGCCTACCAGGCGCTGAGCCAATTCGGATATTTCACCAAGACGCAATCGCTGCAGCCGATGGGCACGTTCAGCGTGGGGGCGAAATTCGCCATCAGCAAGAAGGTTTTTCTGCGCACGGAAATCCGCGACTTCATCACCCCGTTCCCAACGGCGATTATCATGCCTGCGCCGGGCGTGAAGTACGGAACGCTGCTGCACGATATCGTGCCGATGGTGGGGATCGGCATGGAGATGTCAAAGACCGCTGAATAGAATCCCGTCCTTCGTGGTGCCGGCCGTGCCGCTCGCAGCGCCACGGTCGTTTCTTTTTGGTCCGCGAGCTTCTGCCATGATGGGGAGACATGGTGATGAGGCGCTTCGTAGCACGACCGTTCTACCGGCCGGCCACCGAGGAATTGCGGTTCCTCCCGGAATGTCCGAGAGTTTTACGGAACTTGCCGGGAGAGACTTCGGTGCTGGGCTGGGTGAGCATTCAGCACGCAGCGGACCAGCCAGTGGGCAGTCTCAACCTGCTGAATCTGAAGACCGGGCGGAACACGAATTTTCCGCTGCCCGGGCGGCCAGGCTTTTTCGCGGAGACGGACCGGCCGGGAGTATTGATGATCGGGATGGAGCGGCGGCTGGTGCTTCTGGATCTGGAAAGCGGGCGGATGGCCGAGACCGGCGCGCGGCTGCCGGACGACGAACGGGTCATCATCAACGACGGGATCGCCTTACCCGGCGGGCTGCTCTTCGGTACGAAACACCTGGAGTTCCGCGAGCCGGTCGCGGCCCTCTATCACTTCGACGCGAGCCGTTGCGAACTGACCCGCTTGGTGGGCGGAGAGATCTGCTCCAACGGCAAGTATTTCTTTCACGATGATGAGGGCCCGGTGCTGATTGAAATCGATTCCCTGCCGAAGACGATCAAGCGGTACCGGCTGGACGCGAGCTTCGAGCGCGTGCTCGATGAGCGGCTGGTGGTGGACCCGGATGCGCTGCCCGCGATCCCCGATGGTTTGCGGGCGTCGCCGGATGGCAACAGCATCGTGGTTGCGTACTACAACCCCGGGGCTGCGGACGCGGGTCTGGCGCAAGAGATTCGCCTGGCGGATGGAGCCGTGTTGACGGAATGGTCGATCCCCGGCTCGCCGCGGGTGACTTGTCCGGAGTTCGTCTGGCTCGACGGACGGGTGCAGTTGATCTTCACCACTGCCACCGAGGGAATGCCTCCCGAGGTTCGGGCGATTGCCCCCGAGGCGGGGAGCCTCTTCTGCGCGGAGACGGGGTTCGATGCCATGCCGCCCGATCCTCCCCTGGTGGCGGCGCCGTAGCGCTGCCAAAGCACCGCCAGGTCGCCCTTTCAGACGGCGGAGGGTCGAGCCGGTTCCCACGGCCGTGCGCCAGACGATCAGCCGCGCCAGGGTCAGCTACCAGCTGCATTACATTACTCCGTGTCCCACGACCCCCAAGATGACATACGCCGCCGAAACGGCAAACACGGGGGCCAGCCCTGGCGCTTAGGCGCCCCACTCCGGAAAGGCTGCCATGTAGCGGTAGTCTCGCACCGGCCCAAGAACCGCAGCGATAAACACGACGACAGCCAGACCGCGGCCGCCGGACCGGCGCGCGATACGCCATGTGATGAGGAAGATGAACCCACAAGGGATCACGCTTATGCACATGAGCGTGAGGTAATACGGCTGCCAGGCCATCACAAAGTGCCACCACCCAGCGCTCTCACCGAGGGCGGCAATGCCCAGCATCGCCGGGCCGGCAGCCGCCGGCCCGGCCAAGTCGCCCCCGTTGCGCCTGGGTGTGGCCCGCGTAAGAACAACGACCACGGCCAGGAGGACCACGTGCAGGAAGGTAAACAGGTAGATCTGCCGAGCCGTCATGATCGGGTTATATCACGTGCTGCCGAGCGCCTGCCTCGTCGTAAACTGAGATCTTGCCTCCCACCCGCGCAAGAGACGAAGGACGGATTCGCCTTCTGCCCCGATTCAGTTCCCGGTACCTGTCGACCGCGCGGGATCTGATTGTCTATCTGCCACCCGGCTACCATAACAGCACCGACCGCTACCCGATCCTTTATCTTCAGGACGGCCAGAACCTGTTCGACCCCGCCACCGCCTTTGCGGGCCAGGACTGGCGGGCCGATGCCACGGCGGACGACCTGATTGGCCGGCGCCTCATCGAGCCGATCATCATCGTCGGCATCTATAACACCGGCATGCGGCGAATTTCGGAGTACACTCCGACGCGCGATCCGCGCCGCCGAAAAGGAGGCAAGGGCGACCGCTATGCCATGATGATCGCGCGCGAGGTGAAGCCATTCATCGACGCGGCGTTCCGCACGCGGCGATCCGCCGCGCACACCGGAATCGGCGGATCTTCACTGGGCGGCCTGGTCTCCTTGGAGGCAGGCCTGCTCTATCCGCGGGTCTTCAGCAAGCTGGCGGTGCTCTCACCCTCGGTCTGGTGGGACCGGCATTCCATCCTGAAAATGGTGGAGGGCTACCGCTTCCCACAGCGTCCCCGCATCTGGCTGGATGCGGGGACGGCCGAGGGCGATCATCCCGACCTGGTGATCGCCGATCTGCGCAAGCTGTGCGGCGCTCTGGTGGACAAGGGCTGGCGCGAAGGTATCGATCTCGCCTACTCGGAGGCCTCGGGCGCCGGCCATGACGAGTCGGCTTGGGCGGCGCGCTTCGGACCGGTGTTACAGTATCTCTTTCCGGCGGTATCCTAGAATTCCAAATGGCGAGCCAGCAGCCTAACCGCGATCCCGGCCCGATCGACCTGAAAGATCCCGAGCTTTACTTAAATAGGGAGTTGTCGCTGCTCTCCTTCCAAAGGCGCGTACTGGAGGAAGCGGAAGACGCACAGAACCCATTGCTCGAAAGGTTGAAGTTTCTGGCCATTCTGGGGTCGAACCTGGACGAGTTCTTCATGGTGAGGGTGGCCGGACTGGCGGCGCAAATGGACTCCGGCACGGTGGAGGCGGGCCACGGAGGCATGAGCCCGCGCGCCCAGCTTGTGGCGATCCGGCGCGAGGTAAACCGGTTGCTGAAGGAAGCACACGCTTGCCTGCAGGCGATTCTGCCCGCGCTACGGGAGCACGGCATCCGGATTTACGACTATGCCGAGCTGAATCAGGCCCAGTTGGCGTTTATGACCAGGTATTTCGAGGACACCATATTCCCGGTTCTGACGCCGCTGGCCTTCGACCCCGGGCGGCCTTTCCCGCATATTTCGAATCTCAGTCTGAACCTGGCTGTGCTGATCCGCGACGGCGGCGGGAATGAGCATTTTGCGCGCGTCAAGATTCCCGACTCCTTGCCGCAACTGGCGCCGCTACAACCCGCGACCGCGGCGAAGACGGGTAAGGGGCGGCCCAAACGCACGGACTTCGTGTGGCTGGAGCAGGTGGTGGCGGCGCATCTATCGTCGCTCTTTCCAGGGATGGAAGTGCTGGAATCGCACCCGTTCCACGTGACTCGCGACGCCGATATCGCCATCAAGGAATTGGAAGCCGAAGACCTCCTGGAAACCATCGAGGAAGGCGTCAGGCAGCGCCGCTTCGGCAGCGTGGTGAGGCTCATGGTGACGGCGGACATGCCTCCGCACATCCTCGGCATCCTGATCAGCAACCTGGAGGTCGAGGCCGGCGAGGTCTACCGCGTCAAGGGTCCGCTCTCGCTCAAGCGGATGATGGATGTGGCGCAACTGGACCGGCCGGAACTGAGGGACCCGCCCTTCGTGCCGGCGTTGCCGGCCGCCCTGGTGGAAACCGCGGAGGATGACGATGTCTTCGCGCTGATCCGGCGGCAGAACATCCTGCTGCACCATCCTTTCGATACCTTCCAGCCGGTGACCGAGTTTCTGAGCAAAGCCGCGCGCGATCCCGCGGTACTGGCCATCAAGGCCTGTCTCTACCGGGTGGGCCGCAACTCCAAGGTGGTGGAAGCGCTGCTGGACGCCATGGAGGAAGACAAACAGGTAGCGGCTCTGGTGGAACTGAAAGCCCGCTTCGACGAAGAGAGCAACATCGAGTGGGCGCGCGCGCTGGAACGCTCCGGCGTTCACGTGGTCTACGGTTTGGTCGGGCTGAAGATTCACAGCAAGATTGCCTTGGTGGTGAGGCGGGAGGCCGGACGCATGGTCCGTTATGTGCACCTCTCCACGGGCAACTACAATGCCATCACCGCGCACCTATACACCGATATCGGCATGTTCACCAGCGATGAGCAGATTGCCGACGACGCTACCAACTTATTCAACTATCTGACCGGTTACTCGGCCAAGTCCGACTACAAAAAGCTGCTGGTGGCGCCGCTCAATCTGCGGACGCGATTCGAAGCCATGATCGAACGGGAGATCGAACAGGCACGCGCCGGCGCCGGCGGCCACCTGATCTTCAAGACTAACGCGCTGGTGGACCCGCACGTGATTCGGGCCTTGTACCGGGCCTCGCAGGCCGGGGTCAGGATCCAGCTCATCGTGCGAGGCATCTGTTGCCTGCGGCCGGGTGTGCCGGGGGTCAGCGACCACATCGAGGTCATCAGCGTGGTTGGCCGGTTCCTGGAGCACAGCCGGATTTACTATTTCCGCAACGGCGGAAAGGAAGAAATCTACGTGGGCAGCGCCGACCTGATGCCGCGCAACATCGACCACCGGGTGGAAGTGCTTTTCCCCCTGGAGGACGAGCAGTTGATCCGCCGCGTGCGCGACGAAGTGCTGGCGGTTTATCTGGCCGATAACGTCAAAGCGCGCCGCATGCACTCCAGTGGCAGCTACACACGCAAGAAATCCGGCGACGGCAAGAAAGTGACGAATGCCCAGGAGTGGCTGCTGTGGGACCGAAAGCGGCAACCCCGTGAAAGCAGCAAAGGCGTGCGCAGAGCGTAGGCTGCCCGAAGTCCTACCAGACGTGGCACGCGTTGGCCCTTACCATCGCCTGGCTGGGCTTGCAGGAAAACGCCTTTTGGAATTCCGGCATGTTTTGCACTACCCCATTCACGCGCAGCCTGGACGGGGAATGCGGGTCGGTCTGTACTTGCAGCCGCAGCGATTCATCGCGCTGGTTGGAGCACCAGATCTGGCCAAACGAGAGGAAGAAGCGCTGCTCCGCCGTAAAACCGTCGATCTTCTGCGCGTCCTTGCCTATCGTGTCGAGCAGCGCCATCAGGGCCACGCGCACGCCGCCGTTATCGGCCGTGTTCTCGCCCAGCGTCAGCTTGCCGTTGACGTGAACTCCCGGGATTACCGTGATGCTCGCGTATTCATCGGAAATGCATGCGGCGCGCTGGTTGAACTCCTTGGCGTCTTCGCTGGTCCACCAGTCTTTCAAGTTACCTGCGGCATCGAACTGCCGGCCCTCGTCGTCGAAGCCGTGGGTCAGTTCGTGCCCAATCACCATACCGATGCCGCCGAAGTTCACGGCGTCGTCGGCGTGGTTGTCGTAAAACGGCGGCTGCAGGATTCCAGCAGGAAAGTTGATGTTGTTCATCTGCGGGTCGTAGTAGGCATTGACCGTGGGAGGCGTCATGCTCCACTCCTGCCGGTCCAGCGGCTTGCCGATTTTATCGAGCTGGCGCTGGAACTCGAAGGCCGATGCGCGGAAGCTGTTGCCCAGCGGGTCGTCGGGCTTAATGGCGACCGAGCTGTAGTCCCGCCAGTGGTCCGGATAGCCGATCTTGTTGGTAATGGCCTTAAGCTTGACCAGAGCCTGCTTCTTGGTGGCGGGCGTCATCCAGGACAGATTCTCGATATCCTGCCCCAGCGCCTTTTCGAGCGCGGCCACCATTTTCAAAGTGCGCTCCTTGCCCTCGGCGCCGAACGTGCGGTCCACGTACTTCCGGCCCAGCGCTTCGCCCAGTTCGTTGTCTGCGAAATCGCTGCAACGCTTCCAGCGCGGGCGCATTTCCTCCGCGCCCGATAGGGTCTTGCCGAAGAAATCGAAGTTCTCTTTGGCAAAGGCGGTGGGCAGCAGAGCTGCTTCCGAGTGCAGCAGGTGCCAGGTGAGGTAGGTCTTCCAATCTTCCAGGCTCACGCTCTGGATTTCGCTGGCCACCGCCTTGAAGAAATCCGGCCAACTGACCTGGACATCCTGGACCTGAGGCGCGCCGGCGCCGGCAAAATAAGCGGTCCACTGGAAGGACCCGCCGAGTTGCGCCAGTTCCGGCTTCTTCAGGAGGTGGTAGACCTTTTCCGGATCGCGGCGCGAAACCCGGTCGAGCGACGCCTTGGCCAGGTCCGATTCGATCTTCATAACGGTGGCGGCATGAGCGTGGGCGGCGTCCGGCCGGTCTCCCGCCAGTTCGAACATGCGCTCGACGTGCGCCACATATTTCTGGCGCAATTCGACGGACTTCGGGTCGTCCTTCAGGTAGTAGTCCCGGTCCGGAAGCCCCAGGCCGCCCTGGTCCAACTGAGCGATGACGGCTGTGGAATTCTTGAAATCCTGTCCCGAGCCGAAGCCGAAGAGCGGTCCGGATCCGATGCGGTGCAGATGCGCGATGAGCTCGCCAAGTTGCGCCTTGCCGGTGAGCCCGGCGATGCGGTCGAGTTCGGGCTGGATCGGCGCTAACCCTCGGCCGTCGATCCCCTTTTCGTCCATGCAGGCGGCATAGTAGTCGCCGATCTTCTGCGTGGTGGCGTCGCGGTCCGGCGCCGGCTTGGCGGCCTCCTCCAGAATCTGACGGAGGATGGTCTTATTGCGCTCGTCCAACTCGCTGAAGCGTCCCCAACGGGACTGGTCGGGCGGTATGGGATTCTCCTTGATCCATGTGCCACAGGCGTATTGGTAGAAGTCCAGGCAGGGGTTGGCCGTTTGATCCATCGCCTTTGGGTCGAAATGAGTGGGCGATGAATTCGAGATCTTCGAGGATTGAGCGAGAAGTGCCGAAAGACACAGTGGTACGAGCAACGCGATTTTCTTGGACAAGCGAGTGAACCCCCTTCCAATTTAACGTGCCAGCCCGGCTTTCGGTAGGGCGGGGCGGTCCCCAATCTCCAAAAGCGCTAAGTAAGCGGACCGGCCGCCCTGTCTCTTACTGTGCCACCTTGCGCTTTCCCTTCTCTCGGCCCAGCAGCGGTTTTTTGGCCGCGGCGACGATCCCAGCCGCACGCAACTTCGCGATCCGGCTGATGAGCTTCACCGGAACCGATTTGGTGATCGGGAAATGGACCGTACCCTTGCGCAGCTCATAGCCCCTGAGCTCATCTGCAAGCGCCGCGAAGAACGTCCCCGATGCGGCAAACAGCGAATAGTGTTCCTTGAAGCCGGCAAAATACAGCATCGGCTTTCCATGCAACTTGTATCCGGGCATGCGATATCCGATGCCCTCCACGGCCTCCGGAACGGCCCTCCTGATCGCGGAACGCACCTGTTCGAGCTTCGGCCGCACCACCTCGGGCTGCGCGGCTATGTACTCGTCAACCGACTTGGGAACGCTTGGTTTCATACCCCTCATTCTATGTCCGGGGCATGCGGCCTTTCCACCACCCCGCCCCTGTCCCCCGCGACTCCGCGGTCGAGAGATCCCTTTCAGGCCACGCCGCCATCCCGACAATGTTTACGCACCCGCGCAACTGGCGAACGGGCGGTGAGCCTGCTCTACTAAGGGAATGCGAATGACACGGCGAAACTTCCTCGAATCGGCGCTGAGCCTGCCGCTGGGCACTGCTTTCGCGCGTTATCAAACCCTGGCCGCGTCCGCGGAGGGTCTTAGCAAAATCTCCAGGATCCACGCGCTCCAGCTCAAAGAACCACGGACGCTCATCCGAGTCGATTCCGACGGCGGCATCTCGGGATACGGCGAATGCAACACACAAGGGCCCGCTGCACGCTCCGTAATCGCTGTCTATAACGGCGCCGGCCGCCTGCCGAATCTGGGTTTGATCGGCAAAGATCCGCTTGCGATCCAGGTGCACTTCCACAACATGTTTTATGCATACGCGCAGCGCCGGCGCGAGATCAAAGTGCTCAGTGGAATCGATATGGCCCTGTGGGATCTGGCGGGCAAGATCCTTAAGCAGCCGGTGTCAAAGCTGCTCGGCGGGAACTTCCGCGGGAACGCCCGGAACTCCGTTGAAAGTCGCGACTCCCGTGTAACCCACTCTACGACGCCTTTCTCCGCTTGACAAGCTCCTGCTTATTCGGAGTAAGAGATTCTAATTCACTGATGAG
>Ga0075030_100000066_pt1 | contig 69376 bp, 68 predicted proteins | sample LitLauG_LLR_2012_FD_71393 | JGI IMG/M metagenome (GOLD analysis project Ga0075030, IMG submission 71393) | Freshwater sediment microbial communities from Pennsylvania, USA - Little Laurel Run_MetaG_LLR_2012 | ecosystem: Environmental > Aquatic > Freshwater > Creek > Sediment | place: USA... | reverse complement strand
GAGTAGTGACCAGACGCTCCTATGGCTTTCGCACGTTCAAGGCCATGGAAATCGCCCTGTATCACAACTTGGGCCGCCTGCCGGAGCCGGAATCAACCCACAGATTCTGCTGAGGAGGCATGAGTTTTTGTATCCTTTCGCTTGGATTGGATGATTATGAAGGTTGAAAAGACTCAATTCGAAAATGCCATTCGGGCCTTACTAAATACTCCCCCGATGCCACTGAAAGCACTGAAGGGGAAGGGGCGGCCTAAAAAGGCTCGTCCCCAAACTCAGGATCCGGCTCCGCAGAAGCCGAAGGAGCAAGGTTAATGTTCTTATCGATTAACATCCTGTAGGTAAGCGTCGAGCCTATGACAAGGGCCGCAACAACAAGAGCAAACATATCCTGTGCTTCCCGGTTATTCCAGCGGAACTGGAATTCGGAGAGGTAGCGGTGAAGATGCTTTATCGATACCTGATGGAACGAGCCTATAATCCCGCGTTTCAGCAGTCCCCAATAGCCGTCAATCGTGCAGGTGTGGACCTCGCCGCGTACCCATTCCTTAGCGCTGTGGTTGACTATCTCATGCTTCTGAACGTTCTCGGGCATCCGGTCGTACAGGCGGCTGTCATCGGTGCAAACCAATGGGGCTTCTATCGAAACGTTGCCCTTGTCGATTACATTGAATTGAAGCGGTTGACTGCGGGAACGTGCCACGTCTTCGCCTTGCCGCCGCGCGCCACGATTCCTACCACTGGCTCCTTATCGTACTTCGCGCGTTTGCGGCGCTTGTCGTACTTCCCGCCGATGTAGGTTTCATCCACCTCAACTGTTCCGGCCAAGGGTTCGTCGTTAGCGGTTTCAATCAGCGCCATCGCTTGACGAATGCGGTGATTGAGGTACCACGCCGTCTTGTAGGCCACCTGAAGATCACGCTTCATTTGCAGAGCACTGAGTCCCTTTTTCGCATTGCACATAAGCGCGGTGGCCATGAACCACTTTTCCAGCGGCAGATGGGTATCGTTGAAGATCGTGCCATCGCCGACCGAGAACTGCTGTTTGCAATCGAGGCAAATATAGAGGATTCGCGCCGGAACTGGCTTCAGTTCGGTAGCGCCGGTCTTCGGGTTGACTCGCTCACGGGTGCCAGCCTGCTTCGTGTACTTGGATACGCGATTGCTTCCGCAGTTAACGCATTCGGGGCCATCGGGCCAACGCATTTGCTCAAGGAAATCATTGCAGGCTTCAGGAGTTCCAAATTTATGGGTAATGTCTATCAGGTTCATTTGGTGGCCTCTACATTTAGTGTGCCATGGGTAGCGAGTGTTGTCAAGTACATAATCACGCATTTCAGGGAGTTCGCTATCCGGACCCGGGGCGGTTCCGCAAAGCGTGACGTTCATTCAGGGCAATTTCAAGGACAATGGGACAAACGGCAATTTCGACGCGGTGGTGCGCGTCTCGGCACCCAATGGTTCCGGTCCGGACACGCTCGACTTCTGGTTCTTCGATAGCGGGCGCTTTGAGTGGATCGGACCTTTCCCGATAGTGGCGGACGGAGCGCCCATCACAGGCGTGACCGGAGATCCGGTCCTGCTGCACAGCAGTTGGGGAGCCCGGGCAACTACGAGCTGTTAGTGCCGCAAGGCGAGGTGATCCGTCACTACTTCCGCAATAACGACGATCCGCAATTCCCCTGGCGTTTCCTGAAGGAATTCGGTTTTCCGACTCCGCCCACGCAACGGGGGCAAACGCCGCACGGCGTCACCTTCATCCAAAGCAACTACACGGAAGGTGGGGCGCACGGGAATTATGAGGCTATCGTACGCGTGGCAACACCTCTCGCGATCGCACCCGATTCACTCTCCTTCTGGTTTTTCGACAATCGCGATTTGGACTGGACTGGCCCGTTTCTACTGTGCCAGTGTGTCAAACGGTGAACTCAGGGGCTCGGTGTCAGTTCGCCTTGTGATCGGCGTACCGCGGTATGACCCTTGGAGGCAAGATCGCCCGCGGTGCTACCGGCAGCCCGGCACGCGGAACGCTCCGATCCTGGTCGAATAGGCGGCCGCCCTGGCTTTCACATAGTCGCCCACATACCAGAACGTGCAATCATCGGACGGATCCATCGCCGTGCTCGCGTAATCCTCCCACCGCCGGGTGCTGGTCTGCGAGTCCTCGCCCTCCACGAGCAGGGTCTCGTGGATCGTCAGCAGCCCCTTCGGATCGCTTGCCCGGCGCGCCGCGAAGCGTTGGCCGGCGAAATTCGGCGCGCCGCCGAACGAATAGCCGATGCCGATGTTGCCTTGCCGGTCGATCGCCGGACTGGCCATCCAGCGGAAGAAGCCATCGGGCGCATAAGTGCCCTGTTGGTACAAGTAAGGATCGCGCTTCCGGTCCAGCCGGAACTCATACCAGCGAACGCCTCCGCCTCCGGCTTGCGTGTTTACCGAGTGTACCGCTACCAGCGATTCGCGCCCTTTGAGATTGCGGTAGACCAGCCGCTGCATGATTTTGTCGCCCTGAGCGTCCAGCCGCTCGGTGGTGCCCGGCTGCGGCACGCAATTGGTCAGTTGGCCGTCGCACAGGTAGTGGTATGGCGCCACGCCGATCTTCACCGGTCCGGTGACGCCGGTGTTGGCCGGCGCCTGCCAATCCACGTGAAACTTCCAGGCATAGATCCCGTCATCCTCGAAAACCTTCCGGAGCTGCGTGCCGCCGGCCGCCATGATGATGTTGGGCGCGCCGGGCGGCGGCAATTGCTTGCCATCGATATCGGCATTGTTCAGGAAGTTGACTCCCTCGATGGTCACGCACTGCTCGGTTGCCGGCAGCCCTCGCAGCATGCTGGTCCGGTCGGCGACGCAGGCATGCTTCTGGATCACGTCGTCGCCCGTGCTGGTCGCAATATAGTAGCCATCGGTCCAGATGGCCGGCCTGGGGTAGTCCGGAAACAACTTGCGGCGAAACTCGTAGCGGTGGTAGGGCCCCCGCGGATCGCCGCCGGTGCTGATGGCGTAACACATGGCGTACGGCTCTTCGGGCCGATCGGGAATTTTGCGGAAGATCGGCAGCACGAAAAGCCAGCGCTCCGCCAGTTGATCGTACCGGACCACGGCGTCGCCGCTCACCATGCTCTCGCACGGCCCACCGAAGCCTTGGAAGATGCTGTTGGTAACCACGGCGCCATAAAGCACCTTGCCAGTGCTCTCGAACATCGCGCCCTTCTTAGTGAAAACGGCCATCCGGGAATTCACGATCTGGACGATGTGGTTGGGCCCGACGGCGAGGCTGTTGTCCGACGGGTTGCGCCCATTGGACGTGCCTTGCGGCCCTTCGAACCCGGCCCCGAGACCACCGAAACTCTCCGCAACGGTGAGGGCGGGCCTGGAACCCGGTGACGTCTGTTCGATGGAAGCCGGCACAAACGCCAGAGCCGAGGCCACTACAGTGGCGGCGCCGACCCGGCTGGTAAGAGACATATTCAGGGCAATTATAGCGAGGGACGGCGAGGCAACACTGATCTGCGGGATCACGGGTGCTTAACCGAATTGGGGCCAACGCAAATCGGGAAGCTGTCGCCGTGGGATGGAGTGGGAAACCTCGGGTCCAGGGCAGCGCGATGCGGTGTGCCGACCGGATGAACGGCTCGGAGGAATCGCCGAATTCAAGGAGCCGAATAGAACGCTCGGGGAGGGGAAGACGCCCCGACGAAGAATCCGTAACTTGCGGGGAGGTTTCCGGAGAGAACCGCTTGAAGGGGGCCCGGTGCGTCGACAATCAAGTCAGGGCTGGAGAGTGGGAGGAAGCAGAGATCTGGAGGTGCTGCGCCGTGAAGTTCACCAGAATGGTGGTTCCCTGGAATGCCAGTGTATCCCGGCTTCCTCTGCGCACCCGGGGATCACACAGCGGCGAAGAGATTGACTCGCGCGCGATGACCTTTCGAGAGCTTCGAGTCACAGGTGTAGAGGATGGAGCCGGTTGCCTCAGCCAACGCGATGTAAGCTGCATCGTAGGCCGTGAAGTTGTGGCGCAGTTCCCAGATGCGGCCGAGCAAAGGTACGTGCGAGTAGCGCTCGACTGGCAAATCCGCCAGTTCCATGAGCATCACATCGGTCCGATGAGCGTCGATACGCCGGCCGGCAACCAGTTTCCGCAGAGCGCTCGCAACTTCCACATCGAACAGATGGGGGACAAGGAACAAATCGTCATGGCCGGCCAGATCGCGCCTGAGGCTGTCGGCCATGGGGCCGTTGGTGAGGAGTTCCACCATGAGAGATGCATCCAGAACAATCATCGCCCATCTCGCAATTCGCGAATGATTTGCGCGGCGCTACGCTTCGCCGGGATCGGCTTGGCGCGCGCGGCACGCTCCAACCACTCGCGCATCGTCGGACGCTGTGCCGTACGCTCCAACTCCCTCTTGATGAAATCCGAGAGGCTCATGCCCTCCAGAGCCGCACGAGCCTTCAGAGTGCCGTGCAGGGCGTCCGGAACATCCCGCACCTGAATCATCTTCGACATGCTTTTAGCATACAAACATGTGCACCACATGTCAAATGGAGCGAACCGCCAGAACATCCCCGCCCGGCGTCATAATCGAGTCTCATTCACCCCTTAAGGAGCCTCGTCTTGCGAAAGAGGTCACCGTTGTAGGCGCCGGCAACGTCGGCGCCAGCGCGTTGCGCCTTGCCGATAGGGAACTCGCCGATGTCGTCCTGGTAGACGTCATAGAGGGCATCCGACAGTCGGGCTAGAGCTGGGCTAGAGCTTCGAGACGGTGTTGCTGGCCCCGTTGGCCACCCAGATATGAGCTCCATCGAAGGCCACACCGAACGGAAAGCTGCCTGACGGGAACGTGCCGAGGCTCGTTCCGTCACTGGCGCGCAGCTTGGTAACCGTCCCCGGGCCGAGATTGTTGGCCACCCATAAATTGGCACCGTCGAAAGCCACACCGTTGGGATTCGTGCCCGCGGAAAACGCCCCTTGTATGGCCCCGTCGCTGGCCCGCAGCTTGGTCACGGTATTGCCGCTCTCGTTGGTGACCCACATGTTCTTTCCGTCGAAGGCCAGTCCCGTGGGCGCTTTTCCCACCGCGAAGGTGCCCAGTGTCGCGCCGTCGCTGGCCCGCAGCTTGGTCAGGTTGTCGCTGCCGTGATTCGCCACCCAGATATCGGCGCCATCGAAGGCCACGGCCAGCGGGTTGCTGCCTGCCGGAAATACGCCCAGGTGCGCACCGTCGCTGGCCCTGAGTTTCGTGACGTTATTGGAAAAGCCGTTGGCGATCCAGATATTCGCGCCATCGAAGGCCACCGCCTGGGGGCCGGACCCGGTAAGAAACGTTCCGAGAATCTTTCCGTCGCTGGCCTGCACCTTCAGCACCTGGTTCGATCCGAAGCTGGTTACCCAGATGCTGGCGCCGTCAAATGCAATCCCCGACGGGCTCGTCGCTACCAGGATTGTGGCGACAATGGCGCCGTCGCTTGCCCGCACTTCCGTGACGGTGTTGCTGAAGGAATTCACCACCCACATGTGTTCGCCGTCGAACGCCAGCGCCGTGGGCCTGCTTCCTACAGGGAATTGTGCCGCCGATCCCGCCGGGTACCAGTGCAGGAGCGCGACCTGCTGCGCGTTGTTGGTTGAGTTGACCACGCCATCGTCTGCGTGAGACGCTACTGGTCCGATAGCCATCAGGCTCGCCAGCAGAGTGGCCGCGATCGTGAATTTGCTTTGTCGTTTGCACATATATCCTCCTCCGATGTATTAAGTCAGTGTCAATTTGGTTTAGCGAACGCTGCCGGCCGGCTCGGGAAACGGGGTGCACGCCGGCACGGTGTGGTCCGCGGGGTCGTTAGTGCATTAGCGCGCCGGGCAGACCAAGCAGCCGGGCGCCGGGCAGCGACGCCACGTGCTCGTTGGCCTGGCCGAGCGCCATTTCCGCTTTGACGGCCGCAAGAAAGTGTAGACCATGTCCAGCGTCACGGTATGGGATGCCAGTCCGAAAGCAGGTCGTAATTGGCGACCGTCTGTTCCTTTCCGCCCAATCCGTAGTTGCAGGTCGTCCAGGTTTCCCTGGTCTTGCCGGGGTAAATAGCGCCGCCTACATAGGCGCGGCATACGTGCAAAGCACTGCCGTCGACATCTGTTCCGGCCGGGAAACTCCAGTCGGCGACTACTACCGGAGGCATGTTGAGCCAGTTGGCTACCAGCACGTTGTAAATCGGAATCGTGTGTTCCGATCCCCCATAGGAAATGTCACAGCCGTGAAAGGCGGCCTTAAGTTTGCCGGGGTGCATCCCTCCGGCGAACTGCGCCGTACAGAGATACAAAGGAAGCCCGTCGTTATCGGTTCCGCCGCGGATTGCGTCGAACGGCACGATGCCGCTGTTGGCATTAACCTGGGTAAGCGGCATGGCCGGAGAGAGATGCACCAGAACCTGATAGCTGGCGGCGGCGTACTCCTTGCCGCCGTACGGGATGAAGCACGCGCCGAAACCAGGCCGGATTTTCCCGAGCTGCCAGTCGGTGCCGGAGATCTGGGCGCGGCAGAAATACAGGTTCTGGCCGGTGAGGCTGGGTGGCACGGGCGCTTCGAAACCGGCCACCACCGCATCCGCGGGCACGATACCAAAGCTGGCGGCCTGCCAACTGGAGACGAGAAACTCGAAGTCGGTGACGATCACTTCCGTGCCCCCGAAGCCGAAATCACAGCCGGCCGAACCGGTCTCATATCTCCCTATCTGTAAGCCGAACCCCTCGCTCTTTCCGCCGCGGCAGACGTATAGAGGTTTTCCGGGAAACCCGCGGATTACGGGCACATCGCGGCCCCCCACGATTGCCTCGAGAGGGACCACTGGGGGCCTGGCCGGGCCGCTGGACACCCAGTTTTGCGCGTTGAGGAAATGGCAGAGCAGCAGAAGCCCCACCGCTTTTGAGATAGTTTGTTGAGTGAATACACGGATCGTGTCAAACATGTTGTTTCTCCTTAAATTGGGGAATTGGATTGTTACCGCAGGTCTTTAGGGCTTGTCAGAGACGGTGAGCAGGGGGGCTCGACCGGTGTAGGGATCGGGTACGCTGATCATGGCGTTCGGGCCGGCTTTGTGCTCCGAGTTAAAGGGCGTGGGTTTGCTCGGATCGAATCCGCAAGCGGCCGCGTCCTCCGGTTTGTCGAACCAGAATCCGACATGGAACGTGTGAGTCGGCGGAACCAGCGGATGGGTCGTCCCCGGGATCTGGTCGGCATCGAACCCGAAAATGCCGTCGAGCAAGATGCTCTTCACCACGGCTTCGGCTTTGCCGTCCGCGCCGACGTGAATGTCGGACTGGTACCAAGCCAGGCCAAAACTCCCCTTGAAACTCGAATCGGCGACGCCCTCGGCTTTCAAGTTGGTACGTTCGACGGTGAACAGGTCGAACGCGGCGCCCGGCTTGAAGTTCTTGAGTTCGACAATCATCACGTCGTTGGCCGTGCCGCGGCTCACCGTGACCTTCGCCGTGGGCGGCGTCAGCGGGTCGGCTGCCAGGCACGAGGCGAACTTGGGATTCGCGGCCAGATAAAAGCTGACCTCGTCGGGACCGTCGGCCCGCAGCGGGGCCGCCCCCAGGAACATACTCAGAGCGGCGGGAGCCGCCAGAACTGCCAGTTGCTTGAACATTTCGTCTCTCCTTTCCATCTGTCAGGAGGCTTTTGCCTCACTGACAATCCGAGAGTAAACCGCAAGCAAATTAGAAGGCGTTCGATGGCGGTAAAACAATTGTAAATGTCGGATCCATGCATCACGCGCTTGCCTGGCGCGTAGATGGGCGGTCTTCGATCACCACGGGGTACTGGGTGAGGTTCGAGTTGGCCCTCACCGGGCAGCGACTTAACTCGAACCAAGCACCGGCGTGCGTGAGCTTTTGTCCGGCAGGCTGGCGGCAAGTTTAAGAACGTCACGCAGAGGCTGCCAGTCTTCCCGAGGTTGGGCGCCCGTTTCTCTCTCTAGCGTCAAGAAGCCCCCGGGCGAAAGACGTTATAATCGAGTCTCATTCACCCCTTTAAGGAGCCTCGTCTTGCGAAAGAAAGTCACCGTTGTAGGCGCCGGTAATGTCGGCGCCAATTGCGCGTTGCGCATTGCCGATAGGGAACTCGCCGATGTCGTCCTGGTGGACGTCATAGAGGGTGTTCCTCAGGGCAAAGGGCTCGATTTGCTGCAGTCGGGTCCGGTGCAGGGCTACGATGTGATGATCACGGGCGCCAACGATTACGAGCCCACCGCCAACTCCGATATCGCCATCATCACCGCCGGCTTTCCGCGCAAACCCGGCATGAGCCGCGACGACCTGTTGCTGGCGAATTACGAGGTGATCCGGACGGCTACCGAGCAGGTGGCGAAACACTCGCCCAACTGCATCCTCATTGTGGTGACCAATCCGCTGGATGCCATGGCGCAAGCCGCCTTCTGGGTCTCCAAATTCCCCAAGCACCGCGTGGTCGGCATGGCGGGCGTGCTGGATAGCGCCCGCTTCCGCACCTTCATCGCGGCCGAATTGCAGGTCTCGGTGGAGAACGTCACGGCCGTGGTGATGGGCGGTCACGGCGACACCATGGTGCCGCTGGTACGCCTGAGCAGCGTGTCCGGCATTCCGCTCACCGAGCTGATGAACCAGGCCACCATCGACGCCATCGTGAACCGCACTGCCAACGGCGGCGCCGAAATTGTCAAGTACCTGAAGACCGGCTCGGCCTACTACGCCCCCTCGGCCGCGGCCGTCGAGATGGCGGAATCCATCCTCAAGGACAAGAAGAAGGTCCTCCCGTGCGCCGCTTATCTCGAAGGCGAGTACGGCATCAACGGGCTGTTCGTCGGCGTGCCGGTCAAGTTGGGTGCGGGCGGCATCGAGAAGATCTATCAGATCAAGCTCACCGCCGAAGAGCAGGCCAAGCTCCAGAAGAGCGCCGATTCGGTACAGGAACTGGTGAACGTCCTGAAGTCGAAGCAGTAAACCGGCCGGTGGATCTCGCTGAGTTCGACTATCGCCTGCCCGAAAGCCTGATTGCCCAGGAGCCATTGGCGGATCGGGCCGGCGCCCGCATGCTCGTGGTATATCGCGAACAGGCGCGCTGGGAAGATCGCGCTTTCCGCGAATTCCCCGGTTTTCTGGGCGCGGGCGATTGCCTGGTGCTCAACGACTCGCGCGTCTTTCCGGCCAGGCTGTTCGGCCATCGGGGCGGCGCCGGATCCATCCCCATCGGGAAGAATAATCCCAAGCGCCGCGAATATCTGAGCGGCCAGGTCGAGGTCTTTTTGCTACGGCCGGTCTCGGCCGATGGGCGCGATTGGGAAGCGCTGGTGCGCCCGGGCCGCAAGATGCGCGTGGGGGAGCGCGTAACTTTTGAACACGGCCTGGAAGCGGAGATCGTCGCGCGCGGCGAGTTCGGCGAACGCACCGTGCGCTTCCAAGAGTGGGTTGGGCCCGCTGGCCTGCCCGCCGGCGATTTGTTCGAGCGATTCGAACAGATCGGCCACGTGCCGCTGCCGCCGTACATCAAGCGCTCCGATGGAGCCCGCGACCGCGAACGATACCAGACGGTTTACGCCCGCGAACGCGGCTCGGTAGCCGCGCCCACCGCCGGCCTGCACTTCACCGGCGCAGTGCTGGACGCCTGCCGACAGCGCGGCGCCGAGGTGGCCTACGTCACGCTGCACGTCGGGCTGGGCACGTTTCAGCCGCTGCACAACGAGCAGGTGGAGCAGGCCAGGCTGCATGCGGAGCAATATCGGATCCCGCCTCAGAGCGCGGCGAAGATTCGCGCCGCCGGGCGCGTGGTAGCCGTGGGCACTACGTCGGTCCGGACCGTGGAAGCCGCCTGGCGCGACGGCGCCATGAGCGGCGAAACCGAGATCTTCATTTACCCCGGTGTCCCATTCCGCCGGGTCGGCGCTCTGCTTACCAACTTCCATTTGCCGCGCACGAGCCTGCTCCTGTTAGTCTGCGCCTTTGCCGGTAAAGAGCTGACGCTGGCTGCCTATCGCCACGCCGTCGAGCGGGAGTACCGGTTCTATTCCTACGGCGACTGCATGTTGATCGTTTGATCGGGCCGTCGTTTCCGGCATAATGAGGAGCATGACCTCCCGACGCAAATTCCTGCAGACCAGTTCCGTGGCCGCGACTTCCCTGGCTGTAAACCAGGCCTCCGTTGCCCAGGCCAAACAGCTCAGGGCCATTGGGGTGCAACTGTACACCGTGCGCACCGTCCTGCCGCAAAAGCCTGCCGAGATTCTGAACGCCATCCACGCGATCGGCTACCAGGAGATCGAGGCCACCTACGCCGGGCTGGACAAAATCTGGCCGGCGATTCAGGCCTCCGGTCTCAAGCCCGTTAGCATTCACCTGGATTCCACCATGGTCACCAAGGGCAATCCCGACGACCTGGCGCGCGCGCTCGAACCGTTGAAGCAACGCGGCTTCACCTACGCCGTGTTTCCCTATCTGCCTCCCGGCGAGCGCGGCGGTCTGGACGTCATCAAAGCCGTGGCCGACAAGTTAAACATGGCCGGCGAAAAATGCCGCGCCGCCGGGTTGACCTTCTGCTACCACAACCACGCGTTCGAGTTCGAACCGATGGAGGGCTCCACGCCCTTCCAGGTGATGATGGACCGCACCGACAAGAAGCTGGTAGGTCTCGAAATGGACGTCTTCTGGGTCAGTGTGGCCGGCCACGACCCGGTTGAACTGCTGCAAAAACTCTCTGGCCGGGTTCCCTTGCTGCATTGCAAGGACAAGGCCGCCGGAACGGAAAAGATGTACAAGGAGACGGTCCCGCGCACGGCATTCAAAGAGGTCGGCAACGGCGTCCTGGAGTGGCCGGGGGTCCTGAAGGCCGCGGCGGCCGCGGGCGTGGCCCATTACTTTGTCGAGCAGGACCAGACGCCGGGCGACCCCGTCGACAGCCTTAGACAGAGCTACGCATTCTTATCGAAGGTGAACTACTGAGCGGGCTTTGGCGCACTTGAATCCCGCCGTCGCTTCGGTGCATCATGGTCGCGAGGTGCTTTCTCACATGATCAAAGAAGGTCTATACGGCCAACTCGCTTCCATGAAAGAGTTTTTCGACCGTTCCACGCGGGTTCTGCTGGAAGCCGATTCCGCATTCGCGCCCAAAGAGGGCATGTTTACCGTGGCGCAGCAGGTGGCCCACGTCTCCCAGACTATCGAGTGGTTCATGAACGGCGCTTTCCAGGGCGGGTTCGACATGAACTTCGAAGGCATGGACAAGGCGGTGCGAACGGTGACGTCGCTCGCCGCGGCCCGCGCGTGGTGGGAAAAGGCCTGCGCCAGCGCGAAGGCGACGATTGACGCCCACTCCGACGAGGAGTGGATGACGCCCTTGCCCCCCGGCCCGATCATGGGCGGCGTGCCGAGGCTCGCGATCTTGGGCGCGTTGACCGACCATTCGGCCCACCATCGTGGCGCCCTCACAGTGTACTCCCGTCTGCTCGGCAAGGTGCCGCCCATGCCGTACATGGAGATGTAGGCCATGCGCCAGCGGCAGTTGACGGCCGTGCTCGCCGTGCTGGCCGTCCCTGTCTCGGGCCAATCCCTGCGTGAGTTAGCCGAACCGCGCCGCGTCCTGATGGGCGCGGCGCACAACGGCAGCTTCACCGACGCGACCTATCTGAACACCATGGCGCGCGAATATGACCAACTCCAGCCGGAGAACGCCATGAAGTTCGGCCCGTTGCACCCCTCCGCCAACGTCTTCAACTGGGCGCCGGCCGACGCCATTGTCAACTATGCCGCGCAGAACGGCATGCGCGTGCGCGGCCACGTCTTCGTCTGGCACACCCAGGTGCCCAAGTGGGTCGCCAACGGCGGGTGGAACTCCGCCCAGTTGTCGGACATCCTGCATCAGCACATCCTCGCCGTTGGCGGACGCTATCGGGGCAAGGTCTACGGTTGGGACGTGGTCAACGAAGCCTTCCAGGATAACGGGACTTTGCGCGACACGATCTGGTACGACCAGCCGGGGATCGGGTTGCAAGGGACTGGCTACATCGAACAGGCCTTCCGCTGGGCGCGCGAGGCCGACCCGAACGCGCTGCTCTTTTACAACGACTACAGCGCCGAATGGGTGAACGCCAAGTCCGACGCCATTTACCAAATGGCCGCCGATTTCAAATCCCGCGGCGTCCCGATCGGCGGCATCGGGCTGCAGGCCCACTTCACCACAGGTAATGCGGGAAACCTGGCTTCCATCGACGCCAACATCAAGCGCATCACCGATCTCGGCCTCGAAGTGCAGATCACCGAGCTCGATGTACGGCTGCCGGTCGATGCCAGTGGCAAAGCCAGCGCGGCGGACCTGGCGGCGCAGGCCGATCTCTACGGCAAGCTGGCGGCCATCTGCTTCCGGTATCCACTTTGTACCGCACTCCAGACCTGGGGCTTCACCGACAAGTATTCGTGGATTCCGGGCTCGTTGAACGGCTTCGACGCCGCTCTCCCGTTGGATGGCAATTACCAGCCAAAGCCGGCGTACACCGCGCTCCAGGGCGCTCTGGCCGCGGCTCCCACGCTGACCCGTCCCACGTTGCCCGCCGCGCCTGCGCAACCGGCGATCACGGCCGCGGGCCTCGTCAATGCGGCCAGCTACGCCGGTAACGGAGCATCTCCGGGCGAGATCATGGTTCTCTTCGGCGCGACCCAGGGGCCGGCGTCGCTGACCACGGCCCAGGCCGATACCAACGGCAAGCTGCCCACGATTCTGGCGGAGACGCGGCTGCTGTTTGACGGAGTGGCCGCGCCGCTGCTCTACGCGGTGGCAGGCCAGGCCGGCGTCATTGTTCCATTTGGCGTCGCGGCCAGGCAGCAGACGGCGATGCAGTACGAATACCAGGGCATCCGGTCGAACGTCGTCTCCGTACCGGTGCTCGAGGCGAAGCCAGGATTGTTCACGTTGGATACTTCCGGCACGGGAGAAGCCGCGGCGCTCGACGCCAACTACGCGCCGGTGACGCGCGCTGCGCCGATCCAGAAGGGAGGGATCGTGCTGTTGTTTTTGACGGGCGGCGGGCAGACCAGTCCTGCAGGCGTGGACGGCCTGATCACATCGCAGGCCCCGCTTCCCATGCCGCTGGCCAAGGTGACCGCCACCATCGGCGGCCTCGATGCGCCGGTGCTGTACGCAGGGGGCGCCGTGGGCCTGGTGCAGGGCGGCATCCAAGTCAACGTCAAGGTGCCGGATGCCGTGAGTTCCGGCGAGCAGCCGGTGGTGATTACCGTTGGCGGAGCGGCTTCCGCGGCCGGGGTGACGATCGCGGTGAAGTAGCCGGTATAGGGCTACTGGCCGTACTTCACCTTCGATTCGGCCTCGAACTTGCGGTAGTTCTTGAACTCGATGGTATTGCGCGAGCAGGTTCCGCTGCCGCTGAAGCAGGCCACGTTTTCGCCCTTGCCCGGCATCAGATAGGTCTTCTGATCGATCCGCACGTAGGCGTATTCGAGCATCGAATCGGCCTTGCTCAAGGGGAAATCGCGAGGCAGCGCCGTGGTGTGCTGCTCGAAACGCAAGACGCGGCGCGTCTCCTTGTCGATCCACATCGCGCCGTTGTAGGCCGGCTTGTAATGCCGGTCGTCCGGCGAAACCAGTTCCCAATGCGAGTTGGGCTGGGCCACCGTGTAGTCGTAAACCCAGGCCGAACGCCCGGCGACTCGCTCTTCCCCGCGGCGTTTGAACGAGGCATTGGTCGCCGGCGACATCAGGTCTTCGAGCGTGGTGCCGAAATCGCCCGTGGACCACGATCCCGTCCGCTCGACCGGTCCGTACACCGGCTTGCCATCGATCTGGATATCGCGGTAGTCCTCCTTGCCGTCCTTGTACGCCACCTCGGCGGTGACCACATCGATGGGGTTCCAAAACGGCGGAAGCGAGGGGCGGAAGTAGCGCGTGGTGTTCTGTTGCACCAGGAAGTTGGGCAGAGTGGAGCTAAATTCCCGCGCCGCGGCGCGGGCATCGTGGATGATCTGCTCATCGGTATCGGCGCGCGGATCGCGCGGCACGGAAACTCCAACGGGCACCGCAACGGTCTCGGCGGACGTGCCGGAAGTGCCGGCCGATGAACCTGCGCTTACTGGTTCGTCCGCGGTGGCGGGCTTACTTTCCAGCTTCTCCGGCTCGGGAACGGGCGCCGGTGCGGAGTCGGAAGAGGCCGCGGACTGGGTGGCCACGGCGTGCGGTTTGCTCATATCAGCAGTGCGCGGGGCACGCACGGAAGCCGGGTCCACGGGCAACTCCGCCGCGTCGCGCTCCGAGCCAGCGCCGCTGCGCACCAGGACCACGCGCAGGGCGGTCTCTTCGTCGTCAGGGCCGGCCTCCACCGTGAGCTGGTCGCCCGGGTGCAGCAACGAGTCGCGAATCGGTTCGCCGGCTTTGTTGCGGAACTGCGTTTTCGCCAGCAGACGGAACCGCAGGACGACCTTCTTGCCGGTCTGCAACAGCAGGTCCTTCTCTTCGAGCTTGCGCAGGGCGCCATCGACCGACACCACCGTCATCTTGTCGTCGGCGTGGGACGAACCCGCCGGCTTGTCATCCTTCTTTTTGGGAAGCTTGATTTGCGGCATGGGAAGGCCGATCGGCACTCCGCCCGGCCCTGGGACCGGATAGGTGCTGGGATACTGTCCCGGGGGATACTGTCCAGGGGGATATTGCCCGGGCGGATATTGCCCGGGCGGATACTGCGTCGGGTACTGGCCAGGGTACACCTGCGCGGCAGCCGGCACACCGAACAGCAACAACAGAGCGAGAACGTAGCGCCGCATCGCGGTTGGCCCTCCTGGTTGCATTCTACTCCCTTATTCTGACGCCGGACTCTGCGAGAGCAAACAGATAGATTAGGTTCTGAAACTGATACAATGAATCGTGGCTCTCTTCAGATGGAACGATAGCTACGCGGTTTACCTCCCGGAGATCGACGCGGAACACCGGAGCCTGTTCCAGATCGCCGCGGACCTGCACAAAGCGCTCCTGGCTCGCGGCCGGCCCGAGAAGTTCCGGGCCACTCTGCGCAACCTGCTGGCCCACACAGAGGAGCATTTCCAGCACGAAGAACGGCTCATGCGCGCCGTAAACTACCCGTCCTTCGATTGGCATAAGCGGCAACACGACACCGTGCGCAAGAACGCCAAAGCGCTGGCACGGCGGATGATGAGCGGCGACACTGACGCCCCCATGCTGCTGCTGGAATTCCTCGACGGCTGGATAAAGGACCATATCCGGCTGACCGACCGCATGATGAGCGCCTACCTGCGGAATCAGGAGCGGACGCACACCGTCAGAGCTTCCTGAACCGGCATAGCGGGAACCGAGGCGCAAGAAGTCAGCTCAGCCTCCGGCGGCGCCGGATGGAACGGCGGTGTGACTTCTGCGGCTTGGGGATGGTGGCCGGTGGCCGGTGTAGTGAGCTCTAGCCAAGGTCTAGCCACGGCCGGCGCCGAAGGCGATCACGAAGTACTGTGCGGGCGTGGAACCGGGGTTGCGCCATCCATGCAGGTCGCCGGAGGCGATGTAGGCGACGGAACCGGCGGTGAGCGTCGAAGTGCGGCCCTCCAGTGTCGTTTCCAGGGTGCCTGCCTGCAGCAGGAGCATTTCTTCGTGGGAATGCTGGTGGGGCGGGTGCGGAGCCTGCCCCGGCCCAAGTTCGGTCAGGTGCAGTTCGATGCCGTATCCCAGGTGGGTTTCGCCGTTCAGCACCGCGCGGCCCTTGTTTTGGCCGTTGACCTTGACGGGCAGGTCGTCGTATTCAAAGATCCTGGTGGGAAGCAGTTTCTTCTGATCCTGCGCGGCTGCGGTTGCGGCCGCCAAGGCGGGTAGCAGCAGGTTCAGGTCGCGGCGAGTATAGCTCATGCGTATTCTCCTTCCACAGAGTTTACTACCGTACCGGTTTGCGATAACCTTTGAGAACCGGAGGTGGTCCCATGTTACAAAAGCCTCTTCTGTGCGGCGGTCTGATGGCCGCGTTGCTTTTCCTTTCCGGCGCTCCCGCCCAGGACGCCGCGCGACCGGAGCCCCGGCCGCGTCCCGAAGTCCCCTACGTTCCCACAACCGAAGAAGCCGTGGATGCCATGCTGAAGCTGGCGGAGGTAAAGAAAACCGATATTGTCTACGACCTCGGGTGCGGCGATGGCCGCATCGTCATCGCCGCGGCCAAGAAATACGGCGCACGGGCCGTGGGAATCGACATCGACCCGGTGCGCATCGGCGAGGCCAAGGAGAATGCCAGGAAGGCCGGCGTCGAAAACCTGGTCCGGTTCGAAGAGAACGACCTGTTCAAGGCGGATATCCACCAGGCCACGGTCGTCACTCTGTTCCTGCTGTCCAGCGTCAACCTGAGGCTGCGTCCCAAGTTACAGCAGGATCTCAAGCCCGGTACGCGGGTGGTTTCGAACACATTTGATATGGGCGATTGGAAAGCCGACAAGGAATTCACCGTGGGCAGTCCCGACGAGCAGTCCTACTTGAGCCACCACCTGTACTTGTGGGTGCTCAAGAAGCCGTAGCGTAGCGTCAGGGCAGGATGGCCCAATGCATGTCGAGGGACGGCGGTGGCACGGCCGTCTGGCTGAGCATCACGTGAACCTGTCCGCGATGGTGGGTCTGATGGTTGAACATGTGCGCCAGGGCCAACCCCGCCGGATCGGCACGTTGCGCACCCTTGCTGTTGACATACCGCACTTCCGAAGCCAGGAAGTCTTCCCCCGCATTGGCGAGAAAATCTTCGATGCGCGCATCCTCCGCGATCCTGGCGGCGCGCAGGCTAGGGAAGTCCGCGTACAACTCGTCGGCCAGCGGCGGCGTTGTGGAGTTACGGGTTCCGGTAAACCGCCCCATCCAGACCAGGTCGCCCAGCAGGATGTGGTTGAGCGTCTGGTGAATGCCGCGAAACGAGGCCGCCCGCTCCCGGCGGTACTCCTCATCGTCCAGTAGCGCGACCGCTTCATACAATCTCTGGTTGACGATGGTGTTATAGCGCGCCAGCATCCGGAAGTGGGTCATCAACGATGTTGCCATTCTTCCATGCTACTGCGCCGGCCTCGCTCCCGCGCCCACGGTTTCCGCTACCATACCCCTATGCTCCGCTGGCTGGTCGTCGGCATCGGCGACATCACCACCAAACGCGTCCTTCCCGCGATCCTTTCCGAACCGCGCAGCCAGCTCGCCGGCATTGTCACGCGCGATCCAGGCAAGGCGAAGCCTTACGGCGTCCCCGCGTGGCAGGACTTCACGGCGGGCCTCGCGGAATCGGGCGCCGGCGCGGTGTACGTGGCGACCCCGGTCTTCCTGCATGCGCCCCAAACCATCCAGGCTCTCGGGGCGGGCAAGCACGTGCTTTGCGAAAAGCCGATGGCGCTCCACTATGCGGAAGCCGAGTCCATGCAGCAGGCCGCCCTCGAAACGGGCCGAATCCTCGGCGTCGCCTATTACCGCCGCCTGTACCCGAAGGTGGAGCGCGCCCGCCAGCTCATGGAGGCCGGCGCCATCGGCCGCCCGGTTTTCGCCGAGGCCACCGCGCACGATTGGTTCCTGCCCACACCCGATTTCCGCGGCTGGCTGATCGATCCGTCAAAGTCCGGCGGCGGCCCGCTGCGCGACATCGCCTCCCACCGGATCGATCTGATGAACTACCTCTTCGGCAACCCGGCCCGGGTAAGCGGCCACCTCTCCACACTGGTCCACCGCATTCCGGTGCAGGACAACGCTACGGTGACGATCGAATACGAGAGCGGAGTTCGCGGCCTGGTCGATGTGCGCTGGCATTCGCGCGTCGCGCGAGACGAATTCCGCTTCCGCGGCACGGAGGGCGAGCTGGACCTCTCGCCGCTCAACTCGCCTACGCTGGTCCACCCGGGCGGCAGCGAGCTGGTTCCCGCGCCAGCCAACCTGCACTACCCCTGCGTCGCAGACTTCGTGAGCGCGGTGCTGGACGGCTCGCGGCTCCGCTCGTCGGGCGCTACCGCTCTGCCAACGGAGTGGGTGATGAGCCGGGCGAGCGATCAGCGGTAGACCGCGCGAACGCGCGGCGGCGCGTTACCTGGGCGGAGCTGCGTTCGACGGCAGAGTAGGAATACCGTCCACGGTCTTCGGTTCCATCAATTCGCTGCGCGTGCCATCGGGATCGAACAAGTTCATCTGGCGCTTGCGATTGACTCCGGTTTTGATCTCCAGGGGCCGGGTGTAATACTTGCGGGCCGGGCGCCGCTCGAGGTCCGCCACCGCCTGGTCCATGTTGGGCACTTCCAGGCAAAAGTGATGCAGTGTGCCGAGCGCAGTCACCTCGGGCATCCGGTCATAGAGCATGAATTCGAGATAGTCGTTGCCCTCGGGCACTTTCATGTTCACCCAACTGAGGACCTTGCCATCCTTGCTGCCGCGCCAGATCTCCTGGAAGCCGAGGATGTCACGGTAAAACTTCATGGCGGGTTCAAGCGCACCCACGATGATGCCGAGATGGGTGATGCGCGGTGAGATCCGGGGTCCGTCCATGAATTTGCCCGTTTCCCGCACGCTCCAGCCATCGGCTTCGTACTGGACAATCTCGACCGTATGTCCGTCGGGGTCCTTCACGTTGAAGTTCGAGTTTCGGATGCGGCCTTTGGAAACTACAGCCGGCACCTTGACGCCGTTGGCGGCGAGATAGGCCCGCATGGCCTCGGCGTTATCGACCTCGATTGAGATGTGGTTCAGCCGGTCCGTCCCGGCTTCCTTCTCGGGGAACAACTCGATGTACTGCCGCTCGTTGATCTTAATGAAGGTCAGGGAGAGGCTGCCGTCGGGGTTATCGAGCTTGAATGGCTCCCCGTAGCCGAGGAAGTCCGTGTAGAATGCGCGCGACCGATCGACGTCGTGAACGAACAGGGCGATGTGCGCGACGCCCAGAATCTTCGGCCGCTTGGGGGCGCCGGATTGAGCCATCAGGCCCGTGAGCGCGACGCTGGAAAGCAGCGGCAGCAGGAGGAGAGGTTTCAGCGTTGTCATGTGACGCGCCTCCAGCGCTAGTTCTTCTTTCCCCCCAAAAGCCCCTTCAACAAGTCGCCGGCGGTCTTGGCGGCGGTGCCTTCGAGGCTCTTCACTTTCTCTTTAACCACGGCCTTTACGTCCGGGCGAAACACCGGGTTGGCCGCCGTGCCCTGAATCGTGAAGGGGATCGGTGTGTTGTTGACCACGGCCGCCAGCGCGGCCGTATGCAGCGTGGCCTGCATCTTGAAATCCAGCGCATTGGCCGGGCTGACAGTGCCGCCGCCCTCCAGGTTGCCGATGGCAGGCACGATCAGTTGTACGCTATCCGCGCTCATCCCGTCGGGCGCGATCTTCAGGTTCGCGCCCAGCGTCTGAATGTCAGTGTCCGGGCCTCCCTGGATCCCGGCCAGCCGCTCGATGGTCTGCATCTTCGCCGGCAGACTGAACCCCGCGAGCTTGGTATGGTTGAACGCCAGCGACCCGTTGGTCACCAGGCGATCCACCGGCCCATCCATGGCAAACTTCAGGCTGGCCGTACCGCCTTCGAGCGTCGATCCGGCCGGCAGCTCCACGCCGATCACCGGCAGCATGGCGGCCAACTCCGGAATCGGCATGTTCTGCCCATCCAGGTTCATGTTCAGCAACATGGCGTCGCTCCGTTCGGCATATGTGCCGGTCAAATGGGCCACCGCTCCGCCGATGTGAATGTCGCCTTGGCTCAACCGGCCAGCCATTGTCTTCAGGTTGTGCGCGACTGCGAAATCCAGCTCCAAGGCTCGCGACGACACCGCTCCCTGCTTCGCCAGCTTTACCTTTTCGGCCTTGATCCGGCCCTTCGTATGCGCGGTCTTGCCATCGGTGGACCCGCTGCCGTCGAAGGAGATCACCCCCGCCATGGCGGGCGCCATCTGTGTTAGCCCCGTGCCCGCCAGGTCGAGCCCGCTCACCTTCCAGCTCGTGCTTGCCGGCGTCGACGCCACATCGCCTTGGTTGATGGGCCCGGCCTTGCCTTGCAGGGTGATATCGCCCCCGCCCGCCACCTTGGTGGAGAGTGAAAAGGGAAACTCGCTGGTGCTCGAAAAATCCCGCAGCTCCGCATTCACCTGTTCCAGCACGAGCGGCCTGAAATGGCCACTGGTCCGTGCCAGCGTAAACCGCCCTCCCGTGATTCTCACCAGCTTCACCGAAAGGTCGAGCGGCTTTCCGCTGGACGGTGGGGACGGCGGCTTCTTGGTGACTGCGGCCTTGCCGCCCAGGCTGGAGAAATTCCACTCCCCGTTCGCGCCCTCGATCAGAGAGATCTGCGGCTGATCGATTTCCAGACCGACCACGTTCAGCTTGCGCGATCGGATCAACGGCCATAGTTCCACCACGACCTTCAGCGATTTCGCCTGCACGAACGGACTGCGGCTGTACGCCGGATCGTCGGACACCGACAGGTCGCCCGCCGTCACCGCGCCACCGAGAATGGAAAGCCCCAGGTCTCCCAACTTCACCTGCCGCGCCATCGCGTCGGACAACTCCGATTCCAGCTTGGGCCGAAAATCGTTCGGATCGATCAGGAACGGCACGGCCACCACGATCCCTAACAGGACCACTACCACGATTCCTACGATGAGAAATAAGCGTTTCATGATTTCACCCGGCACGAGCAGGCGAGGACGCCTGCCCCACCGCCTTCGAGTGTACTACCTTCGAAGAGAAGAGAAGAATTACGAATGATCCGCAAGAACCTGTCCCTGGCCGGCCTGACGGTACTCCTGCTGGGCTGCCTGTTGGCGGCCTACCTCACTCGGGATGGCGGCGGCGTCCGCCCGATACCCAAGCCGGCCTCCGCCAGCCAGGCGGTGAACATCGACCAGTCGCTCCTCGAAGCAGCGAACCGGCTCGCGCCCCTGGCCGACTCACGCGACGAGCAGGCCCTGGCTGCCCAGGCCGAGCGCCTGGCCGACCACGAACTCGACCTGGCCTTCGAAAGCGCGCTTCGGGAAGCCGCCGCAGCCAAGCCTCCAGCCAGCGGCCCCATCCAACAACTGAACGTGCGCATCGCACAGACCAAGACTCGCATCTCCGCCGACCAGGACCGCATCGCCAAGCTCACCAAAGAGGCCGCCACGAACGACACCGCCACCGCCCAGCTCGATCTGGCGAGAGCGCAACTGGCCCTCGACCAGGACGAGTTGGAGGATGCCCAGCAGGATTTGGTCCGCCAGGGCGGCGACGAGCATGCCCGTTTGGAACGGGAGCGCCAGGAGCATGAAGCCGCGCAACAGAACCCGCCGCCTGCGAAGCCGGTTTCCACGGCGGGAAGTTCGCCCTTGCTGGCCGGCCGATTGCAAGCCTGGATCGCGCTCGGAGGAAAGAACGGCCAACTGGAAGCTGCGCGGCAGCAGGCCGCGGCGAAGACCGCCAGACTGGAGCGCGAGCACACCAGCCTGGAAGCCCTGCTCCACCCAAACTCGGCGCCGCCCGGCGCGGCTCCAGCCGCCGCGCCCCCCGCCGATGACGCCTCGTCTGACGATGTCGACGCCGACGACTCGGAGGACCTCGCCGCCATGACGGCCCGCCTGCGAGGCCTCTCCGACCGCCGCAAAACCCTGGCCGAGCTCGACCGCCGCATTCAAGATACGCAGCATCTGGCCGAAGCCTACAAGAGCTGGAGCAGCCTCATCGAGGCGCGGCGCCGCGGCGTCCTGCACCAGTTGCTGCAATGGCTCGCGCTCGTCGTGGGGATTATGCTCACCGTGGTCTTGATCGGCCGAGCCCTGCGCCGCACCTTCCGCAATCATCAAGATCCGCGGCGCGCACACCAGTTGCGCTTCCTGGCCATCGTCAGCGTCCAGGCCGCTGGGTTGCTCGCCATCCTGCTGGTGATTTTCGGACCGCCCAGCCAGACCCCCACAATCCTGGGCTTGGCGGGCGCGGGCATGACCGTCGTCTTGAAGGACTTCATCGTCGCCTTCTTCGGCTGGTTCGTGCTGATGGGCCGCAACGGCCTGCACGTCGGCGACTGGGTGGAGATCAACGGCGTCGGCGGCGAAGTGGTGGAGATCGGCCTCCTGAAAACGGTCCTGCTGGAGATGGGCAACTGGACCAATACCGGCCACCCCACCGGCCGGCGCGTCAGCTTCATGAATGGCTACGCTATCGAGGGCCACTACTTCAATTTCTCCACCGCCAACCAGTGGCTCTGGGACGAGTTGCAAGTGACGCTCCCGCCCGGCGGCGACCCTTACGCCACGGCTGAGCGGATCCGCGAAACCGTCGAGCGCGCCACCGAAGCCGACGCCGGCCAGGCTGCCCAGGATTGGGAACGCGCCACCCGCCAATACGGCGTCCGTGAGTTCTCTGCCAAACCGGCCGTCGATCTGCGCCCGTCGGTGAATGGCCTGGAGGTGTCCGTCCGCTATATGACCCGCGCCCCGCAGCGTTATCAGGTTAAATCGCGCCTCTTCCAGGAAATCGTGCCGTTGCTTCATAAGTAGTGGCACGAGCCTCCTGGCCTGTGTTCTCCGCGCCCGGCTGCGCCATATCCCCCAATGGTGGCCCTTCATCGCTGAAATGTTGGAATATCCAGCGTATTTTCAGCACGTTTGCTCTGGTCCTTGAAATGCAGATCAAATTGGTCCGGATTGGAGATTGCGACATGAACTTCGACCAAGCCCCGATGCTGGTGATCTGGGAAGTGACTCAAGCCTGCGACCTGGCGTGTGTGCATTGCCGGGCGTCCGCCCAAAGCGAACGCCACCCGGCGGAACTCAGCACCGAGCAAGGCTACCGCCTGCTGGACCAGATCCGCTCTTTCGGCGAGCCTCTGATGGTCTTCACCGGCGGCGATCCGCTCAAGCGGCCGGACCTCTTCGACCTCATCCGCTACTCGGTCAAGATCGGTCTCCGCACCAACGTGACCCCCAGCGCCACGCCGCTGCTGACCGCCGAAGCCATCGACCGGTTCAAGCAATCCGGCGTCTCCCGAATGGCTATCAGCGTGGACGGCCACGATGCCGCCAGCCATGACGATTTCCGCGGCATTCCCGGCACTTTCGACCGCGCCATGTTCGCCCTGAGCCACGCTCGCGAGATCGGCCTCGACACCCAGTTCCAGACCACCGTCACGCGCCGCAATCGGGAGCACCTGCCGGAAATCGCGGAGATCGTCAAGGAGATGCGCTCCAAAATGTGGAGCCTGTTCTTCCTGATCGTTACCGGCCGCGCCCTGGAGAACGACGACCTCCGCGCCGAGGAATACGAGGACGTTTTCAACTTCATGTATGAACTGTCCAAGACGGCCCCCTTCGGTGTGAAGACCACCGAGGCCATGCACTACCGCCGCTACGTGGCGCAGCGCATCAAGGCCGAACACGGCGTCACGGAAAACGAGAGCGCCAAAGGCGTGGCTTGGCGCACCGCGGGCGTCAGCGACGGCAAGGGTTTCGTCTTCGTCTCGCACCAGGGTGAGATCTTCCCCAGCGGCTTTCTGCCGGTGACCGGCGGCAACGTGCTCCGCGATTCGCTCACCGACGTTTACCGCAATTCCGACCTTTTCAAATCGCTGCGCGATACCACCCAACGCGAAGGCAAGTGCGGCATTTGCGAATACCAGAAGATCTGCGGCGGTTCGCGCTCCCGCGCCTACGCGCTTACAGGCGATTTCCTGGCCGAAGATCCCCGCTGCGTCTATCAGCCGCATCTGGCCGAAGCCGTGGCAGGCTAAGCACAGGGCGCGAGCTTCACTTCTTTTACCTGAGCCGGATGGAAGGCAGGCGTCAACTCTGCCTCCGGCGGCGCCGGAATGAAGGGGGTGTGACTTCCGCGGCCGGGGATGGCGGCCGGTGGTCAGTGCCCGGTGGCCGGTGTTGTGTGTTCTTCCCCGCTGGGAACCGCAAAGTGCCCGCACGAACCGGCGCGACTTGCGCCACACCACGGGTCTTGAAAGCTCCTGGCGATGGCGCCTGACCCGCCGCGGCCAGGGACCGGGGAAGGCAGTTGACGGCGGGAACCTTGTCATTGGCCGGGGTGTCAAAGTCCATATGCTGGAAGTGCGGCTTCTGACCAAACACTATGGCGCCGTGCCGGTGGTGTCCGACGTCAGTTTCAGTATTCGGCCGGGCGAAATTCTGGGCTACCTGGGACCGAATGGCGCCGGTAAAAGCACGACCGTGAAGATGCTCACCGGTTTGCTGGAGCCTACCTCGGGGCACATCTTTTTCCATGGGGAGAACGTGCGGCAGAACTTGCCGCGCTATCAGAAGCGCATCGGATACGTGCCGGAGGAGCCTTACCTTTACCCGCATTTGACGGGGCGCGAGTATCTGCAACTGGCCGGACGGCTGCGGGGCCTCGCGCGGCGTGTGCTGGAACAAAAAATGGACGAATTGTTGCGGCTGGTCGGGCTCTGGGACGACCGGCATTCGCCGCTGGCGGGCTACTCGAAGGGCATGCGGCAGAAGATCCTGCTGCTGGCGGCTCTGCTCGACAATCCGGAGCTGCTGATTCTGGACGAGCCTTTTTCCGGGCTGGATGTGAACACCGCGATGGTGCTGCGTAGCCTGTTAAAGTCGCTGGCGGGGCGGCAGAAGATGGTGCTGTACAGCTCGCACGTGCTGGAAGTGGTGGAGAAGGTCTGCAGCAACGTGCTGATTCTGCGCAAGGGCCACGTGGTGGCGCACGATTCGGTGGCGCGGCTACAGGAGGTGATGTCGGAATCGTCGCTCGAAGGCGTCTTCGCGCAGCTCACGCAAACCGACGACACGGACTCGATAGCGCAGCGCATCCTGGACGTGGTGGCCGCATGAAGCAGCGCCTGCGCGACTGGCTGGAGGAAACGCACTGCGCGGATTTCGAGCTGGTGCGGCACTTCCTGGGGCGGTTCCTCGATAGCGAAATGGCCGCGTCTTCGGGCGATTGGCTGAAGCTGGCGATCGGCATTGGAGCGGTCCTGTTCTCCTTCAGCCTTCTGGCGCTGAAGACCTACTTGGAGCGTTACGCGTGGTTGCAGAATCCACGCTTCTCGACGCCGGCGAAATACCTCGACGGCGTACACTCCGATATGCTGACGTTTATCGCCCTGGCGATGGCCGTCACGGCCTTGGCCACGGCGCTCGCCTGGCAATCGCTGTTTCCGAGCCTGCGCGACAGCCTGGCGTTGGCGGGATTGCCGGTAACGCCGCGTCAGATCTTTTGGTCGAAGTTCACCGCGCTGCTGCTGGTGTTTGCGGTCTTCGTAGCGGCGCTGACGGAACTGCCGGCGATGTTGTTCGCAAATGTGATCGCAGGCCCCTGGCAGGAGAACGCTTCGACCGGGTTGGCTGCAGCCGCGAACCTTGCGGCGATGGGTGGAGCTTGTGTCTTCGTCTTCTTCACCCTGGTGGCGCTGCAGGGGATCCTGCTGAATATTCTGCCGGGGAGGCTGTTCACGCGAGCGTCGCTGTTGGCGCAGGCCGTGATCTTCATCGCGACCATGGGCACCGTGCCGCTGGTAGGCGGGCAACCGACGGCGGCAGCATGGTGGCCGCCGGTCTGGTTCTGGAATCTCCGCTCGGCGATGCTGGGCACCAGTGGCGCATGGCGGCCGGCGGTGCTGGCGCTAACCCTGCCGCCTTTGGTGGCGGTGCTCGCCTACCTGCTGAGCTATCACCGCTACCGCAAAATCCTGCTGGAGGCCCGGATCACTCCCGGGCGGAGGCGCTGGCAGGGCGCAGGCGCGTGGCTGCTGGACCTGTGGATCCGCGATCCGCGCGAGCAGGCCGCCTTTGCGTTTATCGGGAAGTCGCTGGCGCGCAGCCGGAATCATCGCATGGTGCTCCTGGCGTACTCCGGCATTGCGCTGGGGTGGATTCTGAGCGGCCTCTCCGATATGCCGAAATCGGCGCGCCACGATGCCGGAACATTCGGCGTGCTGGTGGTGTTGGCCCCCCTGGTGGCGTGTTGCTGCGTGTGCCTCGGGTTGCGCTACCTTTTCTCCCTACCGGTGGAGTTGCGCGCCAACTGGGTTTTCCAGATGAACGAGGGGCAGGGGCGCGCGGCATGGCTGCACGCGGTGGAGCGGTTTCTGGTGTGGTGCGGCATCGTGCCCATCCATGTGGCTACGCTACCGGCTGCCGTGGCAGTGTTCGGCCCCTTGCGGGCGGCAGCGGTCTCGGTCATCGGCCTGCTGGCGGCGCTGCTGCTGTTTGAGTTTCTGTTCCGGCACTGGCGGAAGCTGCCCTTCACCTGCTCGTACCTGCCGGGCAAGCAGGAGGCCTGGCTTTCCGCGCTCATCTATTCTCTATATCTGCCCGTGTTGGCGATTACGGTCCAGTTATTACTCTTCGGTTCGGGCGACCCTGCGGCCTTCCTGGCGGTCTTTCTGTTCGAGGTTGCCGCGCTGGTGTGGATGCGACGACGACGCCGCGCCCTGGCCGAAATCCCCCTGCTGTACGAAGAGGCGATCGAGGATGCGGTGATGACGCTCGGGCTGCAGGTGGATCCCGAGTCGCAATTGCAGGCGCAGAGCGACGCCGTTCAGACACAAGCAGTGCCCGAGATGTTCACCGCCGGCATGGTGGCCTCGCGAGGCATGCTGCCCCGGGAATGGCGCGAGGAACTGGACGACGAAGAGCACAAGCCCGCGCTATGGGGCAACCTGTTCGAAGACGTGCGTTACGGGCTGCGGCTGATTCGCAAGAACTGGCTGCTTTCGAGCGTGGTGGTGCTGACGCTGACGCTCGGCATCGGGATGAACGTGAGCGTCATGACCGTAATCAACGGCGTGGCGCTGCGGCCGCACGTTTACAGAGACCCGGACAGCTTCGTCCGCGTGGTGGCGCAGCCGCGCTTTGAAGTGGGACAGAGGCCGGTCTCCTATCGCGAATACCTGGAACTGCGCGACACTTCGCGCAGCATGCGCCTGCTGGCTGCGTATACCCCGTTCGGCGGCCAGTTGGAAGAAGACCCTTCGAGCACGTTCGGCGTGGCGGCGTCATGCAATCTTCTCCAGGTGGAGGGACTGGACCACGCCATCCGCGGCCGCCTGTTCGAGCCGGACGATTGCCGCACGCCCGGGCAGGCGCCGGTGGCGCTGATCAGCGACGACCTGTGGCAGAACCGCTTCGGAAAGGACCCCCAGATCATCGGACGTGTGGTGCGCTTGAATGGCCGACCGATCACGATCGTGGGGGTGGTGCCCAAAGGCACGTCGAGTTGGTTCGGCCGGGCTTCGCGCCTCTGGATGCCCTACACCGCGCTCCCCTATTTCTCGCCAAGCCGTAATTTTTTCACGCAGCAGGATGACTACCTTTGGTTATTCCTGGCCGGGCGAATGGCGCCGGGCTTCACGCGGTCCCAAGCCCAGGCCGAGCTGGCCACGCTGGAACGCCGTTTGGACGTTTCGCACTCGGGCCGCCGCACCGAAGTCACGGTGACCGACGGATCGTGGTACGAGGAAGTGCAGTTCACCGGCCAGAACCTCATGGTGATGGGCTGGGTGATCGGCTCGTTGAACCTGGTGCTGCTGATTGCCTGCGCCAACGTGACCACGCTGCTGCTTTCGCGGGCGTCGGCGCGGAAGCGGGAGATCGCGGTGCGGCTTTCGCTGGGTGCGCCGCGCATTCGCCTGGTGCGCATGCTGCTGACCGAAAGCCTGCTGCTGGCCTCACTGGCCGGCGCGGTGAGCCTGTACCTGGCGTTTCGGGTGCCCAACATTCTGTACGAATTTGTGGTGAAGCGGCCGCCCGACTTTCCGCTGCCGCCCGATTGGCGCGTGTTCGCGTATATCGCGGCGGTAGTATTCGTTACCGGCTGCCTGTGCGGTCTGGCGCCGGCCTTGGAATCGTTGAAGGTGGACCTGGCGGCGTCGATGAAAGGACACGCGGGCACGACCGGGAGCGGCCTGGGCGGTTCCCGCATGCAGCGCTGGCTGGTGAGCGCACAAGTCGCCATGAGCCTGGTGATGCTGGTAGGCGCGGGCCTGTTCGCGCAGGCCGAGTACCGGATCCTGAGCACCGACCCTGGATACCAGCCGCGCAAGGTGTTGGTGGCGCCGCTGCGGTTTCCGGAAGGCGCCACGCCGGCGGCAGCGCGGACGATTATGCAAAATCTCACGTTCCGCCTGCAAGGCGTGCCGGGCGTGCAGTCGGTGGCCTATTCGGATGAGGCGCCGCTGCTGGGCCACGATACGGTGGAGGTGCGGTTTCCCGGGCGGTCGAGCGACGCCACCCAGACCGTGGACATCTACTCGGCATCGCCGGCCTACTTCCAGACGCTCGGGCTGAAGCTGCTGCGCGGGCGCGAATTTCAAGAGAACGACCGGCCTTCGGTGGTAGTTTCGGAGGCCCTGGCCAAGGTGCTATGGCCGCGGCTGGACCCGATCGGCAAACTGCTCGAATTGCCGGAGGGTCGCGTGCCCGTGGTTGGATTGGCGCGCGACATCAGCCCGGTGCGCTTCGGTGGCACGGAAAATCCGCCCGCCTATCGCCTGACTCCCCTGAACAAGGAGCGCACGTACCTGCTGGTGCGCGTCGAGAAAGGAACGTCCGCACTGCTGGGGTCGGTGCGGGCGGCGATTCGCAGCGTGAATCCGGAAATCCTTGGGGTGTCGCGCATTCTGCAGGAATGGATGGACGAGATTCTGGCGATCATGTGGAACCTGGTGACCCTGATCTCGATGATGGGGCTGGTGGCGATCGTGTTGGCGGCCACGGGCATCTACGGCGCCGTGGCCTTTGCGGTGAGCCAGCGGACGCGCGATATGGGAATTCGCGCGGCGCTCGGGGCCACGCGGTGGAACATTGTCCGCGAGGTCTTCGTTTCGGGCGGCAGGCCGGTGCTCGAAGGCGTGTTCTTTGGCCTGTGGCAATCGCTGGTTACAGCCACCGCGTTGAAGCAAACTTTCAAGAGCACGCCAATCCAGCTCGACAGTTCGGACCCGATGGTGTATGTGGCGGCGGCCGGTTTGTTGGTGGCGGCGGGAGTGCTGGCGATGCTGGCGCCCGCCCACCGGGCGTCGGGGGCGGATCCCTTGGAAGCGCTGCGGGAGTAGTGGCCGTGTCACCTTGATGCGCTCGACCAAGGCCACTGCTCGATGGCTTCGATCAACCCGGCACTTACAGGATTCCCTTCGATGTAGCGAATGATTCGATTGCGCTCGTCTTCGTTGCGAACCCAGTGATCGTAGGTTTCGTTCCAGAACGGCTCGCCCGCGCGGCCCAGGATCTGATTGGCCTCTCGCGCGGTGTAGGCCTTGATTGCTGATTCTGGGAATGGGCTCTTTGGGGTTGATGACCACGTGAAACGGGCTCTCCGAGCCATTTGGGGCCAGTAACTGCGTGGGCTAACTCTCGGTCCAGAGCCACAAAGGCCTGTCCGGCGGTTTAGGCATCTTCGGGCGGTCGGAATCTGGCGATCGTGCCGTGGAGTCGGCGGGTTAAGAAAGGAGCAGTGCCTTCAGGGTGCCAGTGAGGCAGATCGCGCTCGTAGCAGGTCACGGCCGAGAGACAACGGCAACACAGCCAGGACTGGCTGTACTACAGGGCTGCAGGGGGTTCGGCAAGTGCCTCTCGGCGTAGTAGCCGGGGTGGACGCGCTCCACGATGTTGGCTACGGGGCGCTCCAGCACGTGGAAATAAGGCTGGGGATTTAACCCGATCCAGAAGGCCCAGGCGATCAGCGGGGCGAAGACGGCGATCTCACGCCACGAAAGGTCCTTCAGCAGCGCATTCTTCTCGCTGACCTCGCCCAGCATCGTGCGCTGGAACAGCCAGAGCAGGTACGCGGCGCCCAGTGCGATTCCCACCGCCGCCCAGAAGGCCCAGTTGAAGGACATCTGGTAGGCGCCGCCCAGGATCGTCAACTCGCCGATGAACCCGTTGAGCGGGGGCATCCCCATCGAACTCAGCGCGGCCAGCAGGAAGACGATGGTGAAGACCGGCATTACTTTCAGCAAGCCGCCGTAATCCGCGATCTCGCGCGTGTGGCGCCGTTCGTACACCACGCCGACAATCAGGAAGAGCATGCCGGTGGAAATGCCGTGGTTGATCTGCTGGATAATCGAGCCCGAGATGCCCGCCGGATTGAGCGCAAAAATGCCGAGCGTGCAGAAGCCCAGGTGGCTCACCGAAGAGTAGGCCACCAGTTTCTTCCAATCCTTCTGCATCAGGCAGGCCAGCGCGCCGTACACGATGCCGATGATCGAAAGAATCGCCATCGCGTTCACGATGGTGGGGTTTCTGGCCGATTCGGGCAGCAGAGGCAGCGAGAACCGGAGGAAGCCATACGTCCCCATCTTCAGCAGGACGCTAGCCAGCACCACCGACCCGGCCGTGGGCGCTTCCGTGTGGGCGTCGGGCAGCCAGGTGTGGAACGGGAACATCGGCACCTTCACGGCGAAGCCCACGAAGAACGCCCAGAAGATCCACCACTGGACCCCTGTGGGCACCTGCGTGCGGATCAGGTCGGCGATATCGAAGCTGTAGGTTTGGAATTGCTGGTAATGATAGTAGTACAGTGTCAGGATGCCGAGCAGCATGAGCACGCTGCCGATCAGCGTGTAGATGATGAACTTCATGGCGGCATAGCCGCGCCGTTGGCCGCCCCAGATCGCGATGATGAAATACATCGGCACCAGTACGGTTTCCCAAAAGATGAAGAACAGCAGGAAATCGAGCGCCATGAAGACGCCCAACATGGCCGTCTGGAGCAGCAGGAAGAAGCAGTAGTATTCCTTCAACCGGTCGTGGATCGCGTTCCAACTCGAGAGGATCGCCAGGAAACCCACCACGGTGGTGAGCATCACCAGCAACAGGCCAAGACCATCGATGCCGATGTGGTAGGTGGCGCCCAGAGAGGGGATCCATGGGCCTTTCTCCTGGAATTGGTAATCTCTGGCGGGGTCGAAATTGAACACCAGGGGCAGGGAGACCAGGAAACCCACGAAGGCGGCCACGTTGGCGCATAGCTTGATGGCGCGCGTGTTCGACGACGGAATGAACAGCAGCGCGAGGAGGCCGGCAATCGGCGTGAATAGGACAATCGAGAGGATGTGGTCCATAACGCGGTTCGAAACAGCCTCCCATGGTAACACTCCAGCGGGTGCTTCTACTTCACCGAAACGCTCAAGCCCGAATTCGGAAGCTTGAAGTCCGTCGCGTAGGTGGGAGTCCGGACCGTGATTTGAAAAGCCCGCAGACCGCACCGGGCACCGACCCAGGCCGGGCCACCACTCCTGCGCCGCGACCGACCGCGCGGACCGCAATGGACATTACCTTGTCTTTTCGTACGATCGGTCGACTGGACCTCGGATCTCGACTTGACCGGTCTGCCGGGTGCGGCTCCTTATCACCGCGGCAAGAGCTGCCGGCCCCCTCACTTCTTGGGCTGCGGTCGCGAAGCCGGCGGCACGATCCCATTCAACCGATAGTAGGCCACCAGCAAGCCGTAGTGCTCGCCGGAATGTTCGATCACGGAAATCCACGGGGAAATCGATTTCGAGAATTGCTCCGGCGGGATGGCCTTCAGGGTCGCGGTGGCGTCGTCCACGGATTTCTGGAAGGCGGCCACGATCTGGGCCTTGCCGGCGTACTTCTTAGGGTCCACTTCTTCCGCGTCCCAGTCGGCTTTTTCGCCGCGCCCGATTTTGGCCGCGTAGGTGTTGCCCGCCATGATGTGAAGAATCACTTCACCAAACGTCCGCATCTCGGGCTTGGGCTTGAAGTTGTATTTGTCTTCAGGAAAATCCTTGGCCATTTCCAGGATTCGGCGGTTAACGGAATTGAAGTTTCCCGCGATCGATTGCGCCGGAGTCGGCGCTTGTTTGGGCGCCTGTGCGAACGCCCAAACTGCCGCAACCAGCGTCAGACAGCAAGCCATCCAGCTATGCAGATTTCGGTTCATGGCAAAATCCCCCTCGCTGAATCGTAGCAAAAATGCGTCTAAATCGGACCCTCGTCCGTATACCCAATGCGGTTATGATTTACGAAGCGGCAATCGGCCAGGACTTTCCCGTGGCGGAGACAAGTGCAGCGACAGACGAGGCCGTTCGGTTCCGGCGCCGCGATCCGGCCGCTCTGACGGCCGCCGTGGCCCGCTACCAACACCGGCTCTACCGCTACTTGCTTCGCCTGGTTCATGAGCCCGCCACCGCCGACGACCTGTTCCAGCAGACCTGGCTGCACGTGGCGCGACAGATTCACCACTACAACCCGAGCCGCAGCTTCGACGCCTGGCTCTTCGCCATCGCACACAATGCCGCGATGGATGTGCTGCGCCGTCGTCCCGGCGAAAGTCTGGACGACCCCGACCCCAGTGCGCCATGGGACGCCGCCGGACTCGCCACTCAACCGGATGCCTTGGCCCTACTGATCACGGCGGAGCGGTCGGCCATCGTGGCTGCCGAAGTTGCCAACTTGCCGGCGGTCTACCGCGAAGCGCTGACACTGCGATTCGAAGACGGCATGAAGCTGCAGGAGATGGCCGAGGTGACGCGCGCGCCGCTCTCCACCGTGAAAAGCCGGGTGCAGCGCGCGCTGGAATGCCTGCGGCACAACCTCACCGCGCGCTGGCGCAAGGAAGACTTACTATGACCCCGCATGAAGCCACGCGTCCGCTGCTCGCGCTGAGTGTGGCGGGCCTGCTCGACCCCGAAGGCGAGCGGCAGGTGCGCGAACATGTCAGCGAGTGCCCTGAGTGCGCCGCCGCCCTGGGCGGCCTGGCCGCGCTGGCAGCGGGACTGAGCGCGCTGCCTTCGCCGAAGCCTCCGGCGGCGTTATTGGCTCGTACACAGGCGCGCGCCGCCGCCCAGTTAGCCGCGAGTCGCGACCGCCGTTCGGGCAAGCTTCTGGCGTTGGCCGGCTGCGTTTGCGGATGGGTGGTTTCGCTGGCCACCTGGAGCGCATGGGACGCGTTTGGCGCCAACCCGGCGCTCCTCATCTGGCTGGAGTTTTCTATGGTTCTCGGCGGCGTGACGGCGGCCGCGGTAATCCGCCGCCGCCGGCGCCTCGAAAGGAGTATGTCATGAGCCCGGCTTTATCTCGACAAACGCTTACCATCCCGACCCCCGCATGGATCACGGCAGCCTGCCTGACAGGGGGGCTGTTCCTGCTATTTAACATCCTGCCCTTTGGTGGCATGCCGTGGGCGGTTCACTTCCTGGTAACGGTCATCGCACCGCTCATCGCCGGTGGCTACGCGCTGCTGGTGGGATACATCTACGCCGACGCCCGCCGGCGCGGCATGCGCTACGTGATGTGGACGCTGCTGGCAATCTTCATTTCGAACGGCATAGGCGTGATTCTCTACTTCATCCTGCGCGACCCCCTGCCGGGCTACTGCTCGGCCTGTGGTTCCACCATGCCGCCCGGTTACGCTTACTGCCCGCGCTGCGGCGCCAACATGCTCCCGGCGTGCGGTAATTGCAGACGCGTAAGCCAGGTGGGCTGGTCGCACTGCGCCTATTGCGGTACGAAGCTGTAGGAGCGGCTATTTCCGGCGGCTTTCAGCCGCTTGTCCAACCCACCGCTATCGTCCGTGACACGAAGCTCTTCGATCGGCGTCCGCTTTCCCAGCGCCTGTTGACTCTCGGACAGAACTGTCCGAGACTGGAGTGGTGAAGGGCGTGGAGTTCGAACGCAGGGTCCGGAAACTGGCACGAAAGCGCAAGGTCCCCTGCCAGTTCGTGGCCGACAAGGGAAAGGGCAGCCACGGCCGCCTCTATTTCGGCGACGAATTCACCACGCTCAAGGACCGCAAAAAGGAGATTGGCCGCGACCTGCTGGCCAAGATGTGCGCGGATCTGAAGATCGATGCGCACGACCTGTAGGAGAAAAGCATGTCCCAGTTCAGCTATCCCGCGAAGTTCACCACTGGCAGCGACGGCCGCGTGCTGGTCGAGTTTGTCGATCTGCCCAGTGTGGCCACCGACGGCAACGACGAGCGCGAGGCGATGGAAGAAGCGATGGATGCTCTAGGCTCGGATCTCTCCATTCGCCTCTCCCGCCGGGAGGAGATCCCAACGCCCTCGTCGGCGAAGCGGGGCCAGCGCCTGATTCCCGTGCCGCTCTGGCTGGCGCCGAAACTGGCGCTCTACCTGGCGATGCGCGATCAGCGCGTCAGCAACTCCGAACTGGCCCGCCGCCTGGGGCTGCACGAGCGGGTGGTCCGCCGCATGATCGATCCCGAACACGCCACTAAGGCCGAGAAGATCCAGGCTGCCCTCGCCGCGCTCGGTAAGCAGATGACGGTCGAAGTCCGCGATGCCGCCTGAGACGGAGCCTGTGTCGCCCCATCAATCCTCCGACCCGTTGCCGGCGAGTACCGGAAAGGGCCCGATGCCGCCGCGTGCGTGACGCCTATGCATCCGTAACCGTCACATTTCCGTGATCCGTCGGCCGCGGCCGCGTATAGAACAGGCGGATGAGCGACCCGCATCTTGCCACAAGTTGCATGGTGACCATGCCGGATTCCGGGGCGCAGCTTGGGGGCGGGCCATTACCGGCCCAGGATTCTGTCCCAGTTCCTCCAGACCGTCTCGCCCCTGACCACGCCTCTGCCCGGTGCCGTGCTTCCATCCCACCTTGGCATCTTGCTGATGTCCGTATAACGGCTTCCCCGTGGTGTCCACATCTAATATCCAGGCCTCCTGCAGCAGTGGCTCGTAACTGGCCTTTAGATGGCTTTTCATCCACTCTCCGCTGGCGGCCTCGTCCATGGCCTTCATGCTGCGCCGCACCGAATCCTCGCTCGCCACCTTATACCAGTTCCCCACCGTCGGCGTGCTCGTCGTCACCGTCTCATACGTCAAAGTCGGCAGTCCCGACCGCGCCAGTATGCACGTCTGCGTCGGGTTCGAATTGGCCACGCACAGCGCCCGGTTGCTGTAGGCGTCGTACACATACCCCTTCGCCCACGACCCAGTGCCGCTCTCCTGCGCCCTCGTCAGCCGGTTCAGCTATACGTCTGCGACCAATACCCATTCGGCCGCGTCATAAACTAAAAGAGATTGAGCGTTGTGCCGGCGGCAAGACCGGCGCCGCCCGCGCCACAGTTATTCGTCCCGCAGCGTTACCGCCGGATCGAAAGCGGTGGCCCGATGCGCCGGAAGCCAGCAGGCGATCACCGCCACCAGCGACAGGATCAACGGCACCAACACGAACGTAACGGCGTCCCACGGGCCGACTACAATCAGCATGCTGCGCACCGCGCGGGATGCCCCCAACGACGCCACGGCGCCGAAAGCGACCCCGATCGCCACCAGAGCCAGGCCTTCGCCCAGCACCATCCTCCGGATCTCTCCCGGGCTGGCGCCGAGCGCCATGCGCACGCCGATCTCCCGTCTGCGTTGGGTAACCGAATACGCAATCACCCCGTAGATGCCGATCATGGATAGCAACAGCGCCAAGCCCCCGAACAGGGTCAACAGGCTGGCGGAGAGGCGCTGCGCCCAAAGCGATTCCCGGATGGTGGTCTTCGAAGTTTCCGACTGCAGGTAAAGATTGTGGTCCAGCAACTGGACCTCGCGGCGCACGGTTGCGAGTACGGCCTCGGGGCGGCCGGCGGTGCGAACCACGAGGACGGCCGTCGGAAAGTAATACTGAACCAGGGAAAGGTAGACTAGCGGTGGAGGCTCTTCGCCGATGGAGCGGTAGCTGGCATTGCGGGCCACGCCGATCACTTCCACCGGCAGGCCTTCGCCCGCGAACTGCAGGCGCTTACCGAGAGGATTTTCGCCCGGCCAGAAGGCTGCCGCCGCCGCCTCGTTGACAATCACGACGCGCGGCGTCGTCTTGGTGTCGCGCGGGCTGAAGTCGCGGCCGCGCAGGAGCGGGATGGCCATCGCCGGGAAATAGCCGGGCGACACAACCGACGTCAGGGTGGAATGGCCGGTTCCGGCGGTAGTGCTCTCCTGGCCTTCCAAGAGCACGGTGCGTGCCGACGAGACCCTCAGGGGGTAGTCCTTGGAGAGGGCGGCGGCGGCGATTCCGGGCACCGCGGCTGCGCGCCGCAATGCCTGCTGAAAGAAGTCGCGCCCGCGCGCTTCACTGTAGCCAACCTCGTTGACATTGAATCCGACCGCGCCCAGGTGGGGGGCGTCGAACCCCGGGTTGAGATCGTCCGCGTTTCTGAGACTGCGCAGGAAGAGTCCCGCGCCCACCAGCGCCACCAGCGAGAACGCCACTTGGCCAACCACCAGAAGGGAGCGCGGACGTCCGGAGCCGCCCGGACCTGCCAATTGGCCGGTGCGCTCCTTCAGGTCGGTGACCAGATCGGTTTGAGTCGCGCGCAGGGCTGGGGCCAAGCCGAAGACCACGCCCGTGGCTAACGACACGAGGAGGTTGAAGGTCAGGACGCGCAGGTCCGGACCCAGGTCGAATCCGGCATGATTGAACATGGGCGGCTTGAAAGACCAAAGCAGGCTGGCGCCCCATTGCGCGAATACCAGTCCCAGTGCGCCGCCCACGATCGCCAGAATCAGGCTCTCGCTGAGAAGCTGCCGGACGAGCTGCCAGCGGCTGGCCCCAAGAGCCAGCCGCACCGTGATTTCCTTGCGGCGCACGGCGGACCGCGCCAGCAGCAGGTTGGCTACGTTACCGCACGCGATCAGCAGGACCAGCAGCGCGACGGTGAGAAGCACGGCGCCGGTGTTGGCAATGCCGGGCCGGTTCCTGGGATTGATGGCCGCTTCGGCGACGGACGTGAGCCTGAGCCGGCGGCCGGCGTTTTCCTTCGGATAGCGCCGTTCCAGCTCCTGGACCAGGGTCTCGATGCCAGCCTGAGCTTGCGGCATGCTCAAACCGGGTTTCAAGCGGCCTACCGGGGCGAAAAGCAGCGCGCGCCGGTTGGGCACCAGCCCGGATGCGGGGTACAGTTGCGGATACATCGTCATTGGGACGTAGACGTCGGCAGCGAACATCTGCAGCAGCCCCTGAAATCCCTTGGGAGCCACACCAACGATCCGGAAAGCACGGCCGTTGAGCTGGATACTGCGGCTGGTGACCTGGGGATCGCTGCCGAACTGCCGCGACCAGAGGCCATGGCCGATCACCGCCACCGGGCTCGCGCCCAGGCTGGTGTCTTCCTCAGGCAGGAAGCCGCGACCGATCACCGGATTGACCCCGAGGGTAGTGAAGTAATTACCGGACACCAACTGGCCCATCAGCATCTGGGGCTCGGCCGATCCGGTGAGGCTCAGGGTGATCGAGGTGTACAGGAGAAGGGAAGAGAAGACCGTGTTGTGGTCGCGGTAGTCGAGATAGTTCGGGTACGAGCACGGGAGCAAAGCCGCGCTGCGAGACTCCACGGTAAAGAGTGCGGCCAGGCGGGCCGGGTCTTCCACCGGGAGCGGACGCAGAAATACGGCATTCAGCATGGTGAAGACCGTGGTGTTCGCGCCGATTCCCAGCGAGAGCGACAGGATGGCGCCGAGCGTGAAGCTGCGGTCTCGCGCGAGCGCTCGCAAGCCGGAGCGCAAATCTCCAACAAACCCCGACATTCCGTTGTGTTCTTAGCCTCTGTATACCATGTTTCAGGCGGCGGCTTGTTATACTTCCATTTCGTGAACTGGGGGATGCTGCTAATGGTTATCGCGGGAATGTCTGCAACCGGTTGCGGGCGCCAGCCCGGGAGCTTCCCCGTACCCACACAGAAATCGATCGATCTCGGCCCTGATCCGGGCGTCCCGCGCGGGATGGTGCGGATGGACGATCCCGACGCGGATGCCTTTCTGGTTCGGGACATCAGCCCGGAACATGGCGCAACCCGCTGGGCATTTCTGCACCCGGAGCTGCGGCTCATCGTGTCGGATGCGAGTCACTTGAAATTCGCCGCCGAGTTCGCGATTCCGCCGGTGACGTTTCGAGTAACGGGGCCCGTGACGGTTTCCGTCGCCGTGAACGGCAAACCGCTGGGGACGATGCGTTGCGACCATGCGGGCGACTATCGCCTCGAACGCGCCGTGCCCGACGGGCTGGTGGAAGCGCGCAAGGAAACCCGCGTGACCTTCCAAGCCGACCCGCGCTGGGTTTCGCCGGAAGACGGCGCCCAACTTTCCTTCCTGCTGCGGAGCGCGGGCTTCACTCAATAAATGCCGACGGTGGCACGCATCCTGTTTGGCGCGGGGTTTACGGTGGCGGTGTCCGTCGCTCTGGGCAGGCTGCTCATGCGGCGTCTGGGGCTGGCGTGGCACCGATTCGAAGGGCCGCTCCTGGAGCTTGTGGCGGGAAGTGCCACTCTCAGCTTCCTGACCACTCTCCTCTGCCTGGTCCATCAGGCTCGGCGAGGGTACTTTCTGTGGGGTGGGCTGGTGCTCATCGCGTGGGCCGTCTGGGAGCGGAGAAGGGAAACGGTCCGGCCTCGTCTACCGGCAGCTCCCACTGGCTGGCTAATCTTTTTTTCTGTGGTGTTTGCGATATTTTTCCTCTGTTATTTCTTTAATGCGCTGGCGCCGGAGGTAAGCCCCGACGGCAGCGGGTACCACCTGGGTAACGTGCTGCGGCTTTGGAAGCACCACGGCTTCGTTTGGGATTACCACAGCCTCTATTCGTACCTGTCGCAGGGTACGGAGATGCTGTTTCTGGTGGCCTACACATTCGGAGGTCCGTCGGCGGCGGCGATGGTGCACTTCGCGTTCCTAACCACGCTGCCATTACTCATGGTGGCGTACGGCCGCCGGTTTGGGTTCCCGCGCGCAGGCATGTTCGGCGCGATCCTGGTGTATGCCAGTCCCGTCGTCGGGATGGACGGCGTCGCCGCGTACAACGACGTGGCGGTTGCAACCCTTGTTTTTGCAGTTTTTTATCTACTTCAAGTATGGGATGATAATAAATCGTCCAATCTACTGCTTCTAATAGGATTACTGTGTGGCGCTACATATGGGGCAAAGTACACGGCGTTCCTGGTGTTTCCGGGGGCAGCCGCGTTCCTGGTCTGGCGGAATCGGTGGGGTAGGCCTCCTGGCCTGCCCGCCCCGCTCTGGCGGTTTTCCGCGGCAACCGGTCTGCTGGCCGCTCCCTGGATTCTGCGCAACTGGATCTGGGTCGGTAATCCCTTCGCTCCCTTTGGCAACGCCTGGTTTCCCAACCCGTATTACCACACCGGCATGGAGAAGATTTACGTCGATGGGCTCAGCCACTATCTGGGAATCAAGCACGGATGGGAGATTCCCCTGCAACTCACCATGCGCGGCGGGCTGGTGGATGGCCTGGTTGGACCGGTGTTCCTGCTGACGCCGCTCGCGCTCTTAGCTCTTCGTGAAGATCAGGGCCGGCGACTGCTCACGGCCGCGGCCCTCTTCGCGGTTCCGGCATATTTCAATATCGGGACCCGGTTCCTGATTCCGGTCCTGCCGTTCGTGGCACTCGCTCTCGGGATGGGTCTCTCGCAATCGCCCGGGGTCCTTTGGGCGGTGGCGCTTTTCCATGCCGTGGTTTCGTGGCCCAGCGTGCTCGCCACGTATTGCGACCACTATGCGTGGCGGCTATCCGGAGTTCCCGCTAAGATCGCTTTGCGCCAGGAGCCCGAAGTCCCATACATCATCAAGCGTCTTGGCGACTACGCGCTGAAGGGGCCGATCGAAGCGTATGTGCCTCCGGGTGAGAAGATCTTCTCCTTCGCCGGCCGGCCTGAAGCCTACATCGACCGCGACATTGTGGTGCAGTACGAATCGACGCTGGGCAACCTGGTGCAAGACATTCTGCAGGCTCCGCAGGCGCACCCCCCAAAAAACCAGCAGGTTTTTCGTTTCCTGCCGGTAAAGGCGCGAGGCGTCCGGGTAGTGAACCAGGCAGCGGCCGAAAACTTCTGGACGGTAGCCGAGATGCGGATTCAATCGCAGGGCAGGGAAGTCCCCCGTTCCGCGAACTGGCGGGTGAGTGCCTGGCCAAACGGCTGGGAGGCGGCGCTGGCCTTCGATAACAGCTACGCCACCCGCTGGTCCACCTGGCAGGCAATGGCGCCGGGAGCGCGCCTCCAGGTGGAATTCGATAAGCCCGCACTCGTGGATGCGGTGGTGCTGGAGGCCGACCCTGCCTGGGAAGCTCGCCTTCAGGTCGATGTCTTGACGGAGCCGGGCCGCTGGGTGCCGATCACCGATACTTCGGAACGTGCCACGGTGGAGCCACCGGCAGGGCTCCGCCGCGCCGCCACCCGAGACGTCAAAGAACTGGGCATCCGATTCCTTTGGATTAACGATTCGGATTTCTGCGCCCAGGACATGAAGAACTACTCGAGGTTTTGGGGCATCACCCTGCTGGCGGAGGCCAATGGAACCCGGTTCTACCGCATCGATTAAGACGGCGCGGACGCTGCTGCCGGTCCTCTTCGCGGTCAACGTGTTTCGGGCGGCGATGCTGTCGATCACGCCGCCCGAAGCCGCCACGTACAACCGCTTCGTAGGACCGCCGCTCCGCGAAGCGTTCGCGCTGACAACGGCGAACAATCATGTTCTCAATACCTTGTTAGCTAGAATCTCAACCTCTGTCTTCCATCTAACGGACCTGTCGCTGCGCCTTCCGAGCCTGTTGGGGGGAGCGCTATACCTCTGGGCGGTGTACCGGTTGGCGCGCCGGCATTTCGGGAGCGGGCCTCTGTTCCTGGCGGCGGTTGCCCTGCTCTCACTCAACCCGCTGGTGTTGGACTACCTTTCCATGGCGCGCGGATACGGATTAGCCCTGGCCTTCTGGATGTGGGCGCTAGAGTTTTTGAATCCACCAGTTACGGCACGAAACCTCAACCTGGCCGGCATGTGCCTGGGGCTGAGCGTCGCTGCGAATCTGAGCTTCCTGGTACCCGCCGTGGCGTTGCTCACGGTGGCACCTCACCCGCGCAGCCTGCGCGTGACCCACTTCCTGATTCCCGCCTTCCTCACCGCTTTCCTGATTCTGGCGATCCCACTGAATCACACCGATTTCGCTACCTTTAATCATGGCGCCACCAGCCTGCGGCAGACCATGAACTCTTTGACTGCTCTGTCGCTGCCAGTGGGGCAGGCCTCCTGGCCTGCCGTTTTCGCTTCGGTCCGCATTGGGGCGGCCATGCTGGCGCTGGCGACACTCGTTCTGGCGTTGCGCTTGGGCGATGCGAGCCGGCTGCCGCTGGATCGGCTGACCTTTATCCTTGGCTGTACGATGGGGGTGAGTTTTGCGGCGCTCGAGGTGGGGCATCGTGCCTTCAAGATCGCCTTCCCGCTAGGACGGTCGGCTCTCTATTTTGTCCCGATCCTGACGCTGGCCGGATTGTGCCTGGTGCGGCGGATCGGGTGGAAGCCTCTTCAGTGGGCGGCGCTTCTGGCCGCGGGAGTGTACCTCTTTCAGTTCCACGTCCGGACGTACTCAGAGTGGCGGGAGTATGCCAATGGCCGGGCGCTGGTAAAGGCAATTCGGCAGGATGCCCCGCTCGCGCCGGTTCGGGTGGCGGCCAGCCCGGGATGGGATCAAGTCTTGAACTACTACCGTGCCCGCTACGCTCTGGGCAGGTGGGCGCCGGTGCAGGCCGTCCCCAGCGCCGGGTCATTTGACTATTACGTGTTGAAAAGAGAAGATGCCGCGGCGATGGGCGAGCGGCACCTACATGTGGTTTTTCGCGACGGGCAGGTTTCGGTGGCCCGGTAGGGCCATGCTTCAACGCGGCCAGGCTGGTGGTTTTCGGCCACCAAGACCTCAACGTTCTCCGGCTAATCCATTGATACATAAGCTTTTCTATTTGGCCTTCACCGTGCACTCCAATCGGCGTACCTTGGAGATTTTTATGGGACGGACTCCGAAATTCCGGCTGTGGGCTGTGACGGGCGCGGTGCTGTTGGCCGCCGGTGCTTTCGCCCCGGCTCGCGCTCAGGACCCCGACGATCTGAAGCGTGGAGTGGCCCGAATCAGCTTGATGAATGGCGATGTCTCAGTGCGCCGCGGCGATTCCGGCGACTGGGTGGCGGGCGTGATTAACGCTCCCTTGCTGACCGACGACCGGTTGGCCACCGGCCCCAACTCACGCGGCGAGGTGCAATTCGATTCCGCTAATATGTTGCGCTTCGGCGCCAAAGCGGAATTGCGGTTCACCCAACTGGAATATGACCGCTACCAGATGGAACTGGCGCGCGGCATTGTGACCTATGCCGTGCTTCGGCCGTCCGACGCCAACGTCGAGATCGACACGCCGAACGTTTCGGTGAGGCCATCGAAGCAGGGAAGTTACCGCATCTCCGTCAACGATGCCGGCGAAACCGAAGTGACCGCCCGTGCGGGCGACGTGGAAGTGTTTACACCTACCGGAACACAGTGGGTCCGATCCGGCCAGACTTTGATGGCGCGCGGGTCGGCCTCCGACCCCGAATTCCAGATTGTGTCCGCCAATCCGCCCGACGATTGGGACCGTTGGTCCGAGAACCGCGACCGTTCGCTCCTGCAGGCTCGGAGTCCGCGCTACGTGGGCCCCGGCATCACCGGCACGGAGGATCTGGACTCGTACGGAAACTGGGTGAACGTTCCGGAATATGGCAATGTGTGGCAGCCAACCGTGGTGGGCGATTGGGCTCCCTACAGTTCTGGCCGCTGGGTTTGGGAAGACTGGTATGGATGGACATGGGTCAGTTACGATCCTTGGGGTTGGGCGCCTTATCATTATGGCCGTTGGTTTCACCATGACCGGTTTGGCTGGTGCTGGTATCCCGGTCTCTTTGGGGCACGGCATTACTGGTCTCCGGCATTGGTCGGCTTTTTTGGATTCGGGCACGGGGTTGGCGTAGGCTTCGGCTTCGGATTCGGCAATATCGGATGGGTTCCGCTGGCACCTTACGAGGTCTTCCGCCCCTGGTGGGGCCGCGGATTCTATGGCCGTGAAGGCTTCAACCGTTCGGTGAATATCACCAATGTAAATATCACAAACGTATACCGAAATGCGCGCGTGAACAATGGCGTGAGCGGGATGCCGATCCACGACTTCCAGAGTGGCCGCTTCCAGGGAGTCCAGCGGTTCAACGGCAACCAGATCGGCTCGGCGGGCCTGGTGCGTGGCCAGGTGCCCGTCACGCCCGGCGCTTCCAATCTGCGCTTTTCCGACCGGCAGGCGATTGCCACGCCTCGGTCCAGCGAGCCCGGCCGGTTCTTTACTCACCAGCAGCCGAACCCAGTGGCGCGCACGCCCTTTAGTGGTGGGACTGGGCCGGTGGCGGCTCGCAACCAGGGCAGTCCGAGCCAGGCTCTATCCCAGCCCAACCGCAACCTGCCCGGCGAGTCCGGAGGAAGCTGGCGGCGCTTCGGCAGTCCGGGCGGGCAGAGTCCGGCTCCGCAGGCCGGTAGCCCGCAAGGCAGCGGATTCCGCGGAAACAGCGCCCCAAACAACCAGATAATGCACAATGACCGGCCTGCGCAAGCCCAGCCGGCAAATCCATCCAGCCCACGGGGCAACAGCGGATGGCAGCGCTTTGGTGAGCCGGCGCGCAACAACTATCAGAATTCCAGCCCTCGGTCTGAGCCCAACGGCGGATCCGGACAGTCCCTGAGGATTGCGCCGCCTGTGGTGCGGGATCGATCCTACGGCGGAGGGCCTTCGTACAGCGCACCCCGGCAGAGCGCGCCCAGCTATAGCGCGCCGCGACAGAGCGCGCCCAGTTATAGCGCGCCACGACAAAGCGCGCCCAGCTATAGCGCGCCACGACAAAGCGGCCCTAGCTACAGCGCGCCGCGCGGCAATTCCGGTGGTGGCAGTTCGCGGCCTTCGGGCGGCGGTGGCCATTCCAATAGCGGCCACGGACGCCGTTGAACAAGTTCCTTCAAGCGCGTTAGTTTCTTCCCATTGGCCCGGCCCCGTTCAGCGGGGGCCGGGCCGTTTTTTGTGTGCCGAGCATGTTCGACAACTCGGGGGTGGAAGTCCCCCTCATAACCTGATGGAGGTGAAGTGATAGCGAAGCGCAAGGGCGTAACCGCGAGGGAACGTCTGAAAGAAGCGTGGAGCAAACGTACGAGCCGATGTACAAGAACCGGATCTGAGGCATACGGTGCCGGGCGAGCTGGCCAATGACAGCGAAGCCCATATCCATCAAGGGCGCTGGTTGTAAATTCGGCGGTTGCGTGCGGAAGGTTGTAGAACTTACCTCGGGAGATCTGTTGCGCGTCGCGGAATCGTGACTGAAGGCGTCGCAAGGCGCTTTGACCTCGCAGCAGAAGTCAGCAGAGGGCATATTAGTCCGGGAACGGATGAAGGCCCGAACCGTGATCGTGGTAGTAGCACACGGCTCTCGGCGAGGTCATGCGCCAGCCAATCCGCTTCGGCGGAGCTTGCCAGGGGCGGATAGGGTGAAGCCCGAAAGGAACCTGGGAGCGGCGAAACCTCAACGGCGAAAAGTGAGGCGAACCCACAGCCGTCACCGGCTTAAGTCACGGAACCGCCGTATGCGGACCCGCATGTACGGTGGTGTGGGAGGGGAGGAGCCGCGAGGCTTCCCCCTATCCCGATTGTGCCGAGCATGTTAGACAACTCGGGGGTGGAAGTCCCCTTCATAACCTGATGGAGGTGAAGTGATAGCGAAGCGCAAGGACGTAACCGCGAGGGAACGTCTGACAGAAGCGTGGAGCAAACGTACGAGCCGATGTACAAAAACCGGATCTGAGGCATAGGGCGTTGGGCGAGCGGGCAAATGACCGTGAAGCCCATATCCATCAAAGGCGCCAGGTGTAAATTCGGCGGCTGCGTACGGAAGGTGGTAGAGCTTACCTCGGGAGATCTGCCGTTGGTCCGGGAACCCAAGCGGCGGATCGCGCCGAAAGCGGTGCTCCGGTTCCAAGCGAAGGTTCGGGAATTGACGCGACGGACCAGGGGCGTAAGCATCGAACGGGTGGCCAAGGAACTGGCCCAGTATTGGAGGGGCTGGCTGGGTTATTTGGGGAAATGTCAGACGCCTTCGGTGTGGCAAAGTCTTGAGGAGTGGACCAGACGCAGGCTCCGGTCGGCGATTGGGAAGCAGTGGAAGCGGGGAACGGTACGGTTCGCGGAATGGCAGAAACGGGGTGTGGGCAAAGATCTGGCCGCGCAAACCGCGGGCAGCGCTCATGGTCCGTGGAGGCTGGCGAACAGTCCGGCACTCGCCATCGCGCTGCCCCATGCTTACTTTGACTCGCTTGGGATTCAGAGATTGGCTGTCGGTTGATCGCTCAAGCCGCCGAACCGCCGTATGCGGACCCGCATGTACCGTGGTGTGACAGGGAAAGCTGGCGACAGCCGAGCTATGTCGATTGCCGCGGCGACTGTTCATCATTCACAGCGTCCCCGTTTTTCGCAAGGAAACCTCCGGCAGATGCCGACCGGGACGCCGAACCCGAAAAATCGATCTGGAAGATTCCGATTACGTGGCCTTCCTGCGCACCCGCAACTGGGCCTGGCAAACCCTCATCAGGAAAAATGCGCATCAGGAAGCGTCGCCTTCTAAGCTTCGCTCAGCGCGGGTGCTTCCCGAAGCGGCAGCCTCGCCTCCAACAACAGGCGGGCGACCGCCTGCGCTACGCAGTCGGCATCGGCGAAGCAGGCGAAGGCGGGATTTGGATTGGCCTCCAGGCAATACCAGTCGCCCGAGGGCGTGAGGATCAGGTCGAGGCCGGCCAGGGGAAGACCCAGCCGCCGCGTCAGTCGAACCGCCCTCCGCGCCACATCGGCCGGAAGCGAGGTCGGGACCAGGCGGGAATCCGCGTAGCGATAGTCGGCCCCATCGGTTTCGATGGCGCACGCGAAGCACTCCTCGCCGGCCACGTGGACCCGGATGTTCTGCCCGTGGATCCGTTCCTGAAACTGCACCGGACCGAGGACCTTTCCTTCCAGGTCTTCGGCGGCCAGTTCCTTTACGATGCTGCGCACGTTGCTCATCGACTTGTAAATCAGGCTGCCGTGGCGGGCGTGGAACTCGCCGATGGCGGCGGGATCGTTGGTGACCAGCGATTCGGGCGTGAGGAAGCCAGCGGCGCGAATCTCGATCGCCTGATAGAGCTTCGACTGGTTGGTGCCTTCGGCCGACGGCCGGCTGACCACCAGGGCGGGCGTGTATTCCGCCCATGCGGAAATCAGGTGATGCACCATGGCGGGCTTCGACGGCAGTTCCGAAGCGGTTTCGGGCGCGGGGTAGTCGCGATAGTTGTAGGGCCGCAGATACGCCGCCGAGAATTCTTCCAGGCGGCAGGAGCGTGCGCCGCATGTAACTTCGAAGGAGAGCCGCGGTTGGGTGGTCATCGAGACGGCGGTGCGATAGATCTCGGCATGGTTGAGAAAGAAGACCGGAGCATTCCACCGGCGCAGCCAGTCGGACACCGCCCGGGTACTCGGGTCCTGGGGCAATCCCCAAACCAGAATCATGCGGCCACCCGAAGCAGGTACTGGCGCAGTGCGGCGCGATTCCGGGGACTGCGAATGTCGGGGTAGCTGTCGGCGCCGAGAAAACGGATTCCCGATTCCTCGTGGCGGTAGAGAGCACGAAGGTAGTCGAAGTTGCCGCGGCGAGCGAGGTCTCTGGTGTAATCGTCGGCCGCGGTGCCCGACGGCGTGACCACTTGCCCGCCGATGCTGGAGACCTCGATGGATGGGCCGTTTCCACGCAGCAGGCCTTTTCGGTCGCTTCCCGCGCTCAGACGGGCCAGCGGAATTCCAGCCGAATCCGCCAGCGCGATCCAGGCAGCTGGATTCTGCACGGGTCCGGTGAGACTCATCGGGGTGGCGCGATTGATGACCGGGCAGGGCAGCGCGGAGAGGAAAAATACCAGCAGCGCCCGCAGTTCCGCGACTTGATACGCCCGCTCTTCGGCTGGGTACATCGAGAGCTCGCCGGCAAACACGGCCGGCAGCAGGTTCAACACCGCGGAGATTTCGCGGACGCAAATGGTGCGGCCTGCCGCGGTAATGGTGGAATCGGAAAAGTTAGGATGAAAGAGGCGGCTCGGCCCCCGTGCCAGATCGTTGCAGGTCAGGACGGAAGCCGAGCCAGGCAGTTCGCCCGCAAAGGCGGCGGCATGAGTGTCGGCGATGCTGGCGAGCACCAGGATCATAGGGAGCCGCCGCTATTTCTTTTCCGCTTCGTTGCCCGGGAGCGGCTTGGCATCCTGCACTTTGGGAGCAACCACTTCCCGGAAGGCTTCTTTGGCTACCTGCGTTCCGACCGCCGGCAGTTGATGGGACTGAATTAGCGACTGGATCTCCCCGATGCTGGCTTGCAGCGTTTCCAGGTTCGTGGCCAGCTCTTCGACCACGGGATTGATGACCCAATCCTGGCGATCCCACGGGTCGCCTTCGGCGATGAGTTTACCAAAGTGCTCGAACTCTTCCTTGAGCACCAGGGTCGAGTCGACGTAGACGCTCTTGAGCACCAGATGGCTGTAGTGGAAGGTCACACAGGGGGAAGAGATGCCGTTGGCGATCACGCAGAGTTGGTAGTCGCCGAAAGGCGCGGCGGGCGGCACCGTGAACTGGCAGGACATCAGGCCGCTGGCTTGGAGTGCCCGGGTGCTGAAGGCGTAGGTCCGGGCGTAGTAGATCTTGCCCGAACCGAGGTTCTTCAGCCGGACGAGGGGGTAGTTCGTCGCCGGATTGCAGTCGTCGCCATACGTGCAGGCCTGCGACAGGCCATTGAGCTTGGTCCCTTTTAGAAGGTAGTTGCTGGTGAAGAGACCCAGGTGCGCCACCGAGGAGATAGTGGGCCTCCACGCCGGGCTGGGGCCGCCGCTGGGCTGATAGACCTGCATGGCTTTGGTCCACTGGCCGAACATCACCTCACCGGTCGGCAGCAGGATCATGCGGCTGGAATAAACCACGCTGCCGTTATTGGCCGGAGGGGGTACCGCAATCATGGTGTTTGTCGCCGGGTCGTATTCGAAGAAGGAGACCGGGCTGCCCCAGGCTTTGACCATGAAGGGCGCCGTGGTAAAGAGGACGTTCCCATTGGGCAGCAGCGCTGCCGGGCAGTCGTTCGATACCAGCGTTGGGCCGCCGGCGGTGTGCGGTATGTCAGGGCCGGCCACCCAGGTTCCGGTGCCGGTGGGAAGGGCGGGGGGCGTGTAAATGGCGGTCTTGCCCGCGCCGCCAATGTTGGCCGAGCCGAACCAGATCGCCTTGTTGTTGTACATGAGCATGCCGGGCCCGATCTCGGCCATCGCGTGGTCGACCAGGTCAACCGGCGGCGTGCCCTCGTTCTTCCAGGTGTTGGTGGCGATATTGTACTTCTCGGACTGGTAGGGCGGGTTATTCTGCGGGGTGACGATGGTGTTATCCCGCATGAGGATCCAGGATTCTTCGCTGGATGTGACGGCCTGGTTGCCGGCCGGCGCCCACGTATTGGTCACCGGGTCGTAGATCTCGCAGGCGGGGGTGGTGAGCGAGCCGATCAGCAGGCGGCCGTCCGGGAGGATGCAGCAGGAGGCGTCGCCGACTTGAGCCCAGGGCGGCAGGGCGATCGGTGACCAGGTGTTGGTCACGGGGTTGTAGATCTCGCCCTTGTTGGTGTCGCCGCCGGCGCCGCTTTGTTCGCCGCCGATGATGATGACGCGGCCGTCCTTGAGGATTCCGGAGGCGTAGTAACGCCGCCAGAAGCTCATATCGGCCAGGTTGGACCAGGTTCCGTTGATGTAGCTGCCAACGGAATCGGGTGTGAGGGCGTGCCAATGGGCGGTGGCTTCTTCTTGCACCATGACGCGTCCGTCGGTGAGCAGGATCATCGTGCTGACGTTGAAGGTCGGTTGGTTGACTAGGGGCTTCCAGGTTCCAGGCATTTGTGTCGGTGAGTCCTTTCAGAGTATTTGTGAGGTTAGGGTGGCGAACGTTGCAAGGGTGGGACGTTAAAAGATGGCTTCGCTTCCAATAATGGATGAGCAGACCACTTCCGGCAGGCGGGAGCGGCGGCGAGCCCGAGATCTGCAGCGCTGGCGTGCAAGCCGAGAAACCGCGTGAAGCGATCTGCGCGGCGGAGGTAGGCTTGCCACTCGCGTTGAGTTCGGATGATTTCGTCACCAAGGGCGCGGATGGTGGCGGTGAAGCGTTCGGAGGGCCTGGATACTTTCAAGTGCGGCGGCAGCAGCTCACTCCCCGACAGGGGCCAGGGAGTGAGGCTGGCTGCGGGTTTAGCGTGGTGGGCGGGCGCGATTCTTTCGGCGCGGTGGGCTTGCGCAGGCGTGTGGGGGAGCTCGGCTTCTTTGAGGGTCGAAGCGAAGGTGCCATTACTGCCGATAACGAATATTATGTCAACTAAAGAGTCCACTCGTCCACCGGTTCGGCAGACCAGAACCGCGCTCGCCTGCTTCAATTTCAGCCCTGACGCCGAGCAACGCGCCCGGGGCGACGGGGATCTGGTCGGAATTCAGCAGCGCTTCGCCACCTTGGAGAAGCTGCTGGTAAGGCGTGGGGCCCAGGCGGCATCTCGTCGGTATCCCAGGCAACCGGTGTATCCCGCCAGGTAATACGGCAAGGGTTAAAGGAGTTGGAACAGCCACCGGTCCGTCCCACTGGACGAATTCGCCGTCCCGGTGGCGGACGGAAGAAGGCGAGGCAAAAGGACGCAACGCTGGTTTTGGATCTGGAGAAGTTGGTGGAATCCACGACGCGGGGTGACCCCGAATCATGCCTGCGTTGGACCTGCAAGAGCGTTCGCAAACTGGCTGAGGAACTGGAGGCGATGGGCCATCCAGTTAGCTATCCGGTGGTCGCGGAGTTGCTCCATGAACTGGACTATAGCTTGCAGGCTAACCGCAAAACCAAAGAAGGGGAAGAGGATCACCCGGACCGCAATGCGCAGTTCGAATACATCAATGTCAAGGTTCACCAGTACATCGGTCTCAAACAACCGGTGATTTCGGTGGACACCAAAAAGAAGGAACTGGTGGGCGACTTCAAGAATGACGGGCAGGATTGGAGACCGAAGGGACAGCCGGAAAAGGTTCGAGTACATGATTTCCTGATTCCGGAACTGGGGCGTGCCGCGCCCTATGGGGTCTATGATCTGGCACAGAACACCGGATGGGTCAGCGTAGGTGTGGATCACGATACGGCGTCCTTCGCGGTGGCAACAATCCGGCGGTGGTGGTACGCGATGGGTAAGGAGAAATACCCGCAGGCCCAACAGCTATTGATTACTGCCGACGGCGGTGGTAGCAACGGAAGTCGTCTTCGGCTTTGGAAACTGGAGTTACAGAGGCTCGCCGACGAGACAGGAATGGCGATCGCGGTGAGCCACTTTCCGCCGGGCACCAGCAAATGGAACAAGATTGAGCACCGCCTGTTCTCCTTCATCAGCAAGAACTGGCGAGGGCAACCGTTAACCAGCCTCAAAGTGATCGTCAGCCTGATCGCCGGAACCACGACCCGGAAGGGGTTGAAAGTCCATGCCGAGATTGATGACCGGTCCTATCCAGCAGGAACCAAAGTGCCCGATGCGCAGATGGCGGAAATCCGCTTGCGGCGCGATGATTTTCACGGTGAATGGAACTACGAAATCCTACCTCACAGTGAGATTGTTATTTCTTAACAGTTCCTAAACCAGTTTCTAAAGTCTTTTGCCAATTCGCGCGAGTGCGGACGTTCTCATAGACGGCGGAGAAGTTTGGTCACGATCCTTGCCCACTGCGGCGCCCAATGTACCGGCCCGGGCACACAAGCGCCAGCTTCGGATAGCCGGCGGGGCGACCAAAAGCGTGCCGCTGGATCTCTGGGCCCGACGCTGTCCGTCATTGCTCATGCTCAGGCCGAATGCGCGGGAGGATAGCTGCTTGTACTGACACGCTGTTGCGGTTGGCGGATCCGCTGCTCTCTCGCCACGGTCGCCGAAGGCGGCGCCGGCTGGCCGGGGTGGTGGTGTGCGCCGACGCCGAATCGTCGCGCCTCGGCTGACTACAAAACCGGCGAAAATGCTGCTCTTCTAAACCGGCGCTAACACGCAAGCCAAGCGACGCCTCCAGAATTGGCACTCGGGGTGGATCTTTCCGGTTAAACGACGATATATACTGGTAACGGGTTCTTTCGGATGGCAACAGAACGCAAAACTACCAACGAAACAGACCTCCAGTCGTATTACCGGAGGCGCATTGAGCCTTTGGCGCAAGGACTCCTCGATTCAGTTGACGATCTCGCTAGCAAGGAAGCCGAGGAGCGGCGTCGAGAGTTTGAGGAACACGTAGAGAGACGGCTCCAAAATGGCGCAAAATTTGTTCCTCGAAAAAGACAATCCCGTTGACTTCCTATATCTTGACAGAAATCGGATTTCATCACTGATGGGTCAACTGTCCGACCGTGGGATGCTGGTCGGGTTAAAATCGGTCGTCGCGAAAAGTGAAGGCCGAGAAGGAACCGCAGGTGGTTCAATCGCCGTCGCCAAGGCTGAAGGAAAAGCTTCGCGGATATTATCCGAATCGGCTGAGGAAACATACGATCCCTTTTGGACCCACGCCTATTCCTTCCTTAAGGATCTGGAATCGAACTTCGCGGTGCCGCTGGATCAGGCGCGCATGGGCTCGCTTGTGAAGTTCGACGCCTTCATTCAATTCCTGGATCTGAAATCATGCGCAATCTCTGGGAACCGTCAGTGCATGCATTTTTGCACTCCGTTAACCAGACGCCTGCCGAAACCGGTTCCCCGGTTTCTCGAAAGAAGAGACGAGAACAGCGGCAGCAACAGGCGCCGGGTACGGACGCGGTTAAGATCGGTCTTGAAGTCCTTAAACAAGTCCCGCACCTATTGCATCTGACCTTCCTCACGCAGTCTGGATATCGCTTCTGGGCAGCGGCGCAACCTGACCATCTGACCATCAGTAGCGAAGACCTTGTCATGAAATACGGTGCCGTCATAGATGGAGTTTGGACAGTCGTGGGAAGGGTTGATGGGAGAATCGGAGATGTTCCAGAGCCAATGAAGGTGAGCCCTCTTGTAGATGGAGTCATCACCGCGATGGCCGGGTTGAGGGAGCTAATCGGTCGCCCGAAAGATCATTGGGGCCTGACGCCAATTGCGATTTATGCGCCGTTCCAGGGTGTCGCCGAAGCTGAGGCGCAAGCCTCAATGACGTCCCCAGAGTCCGACGAACATCCGACAGAACAGTAGCGATACGGCACATCGACTCCCCTCACGTTGCACCGGCACGTGACCAGTCGGGCATGGAATCGAGGTACGAATCAATGTCGGTGCTTCCGCTAGCGAACCTGTTTATTTTCTGATACCTAGAGCCGCGCCAACGCCAAATACTCGGTCCTTTGTTGCCCGAGACGGTACGAAGGTTCGTACCCTCCGTCCAAAACGTGTCTGTAAGTGCTTGGTTTAAAGATGGTTGGCTCCCCGGCATGGATTCGAACCACGATTCACGGCTCCAAAGGCCGCTGTCCTACCATTAGACGACCGGGGAATACGGAAGGCTATGGCATTTAGTCTAACCGGTGGGACCGCATTTCCGCAACGATCCCCAACTTCTTCCCTGCCCTCCCGAACGCTTCTAGCGCCCGGTCCAACTCGTCGCGGGTGTGCGTCGCCGAGACGATCGTGCGCACCCGTGCCTTGCCCTTCGCCACCGTCGGGAAGCCAATGCCGGTTGCCAGCACGCCCTCCTCGAACAACTCGCGCGAAAGCTCGTGGGCCAGCACCGCTTCGCCCACGATTACCGGTGTGATCGGTGTCTCGCTCATCCCCGTGTGGAACCCGGCATCCATCAAGCCTTGCTTGAAGTACTTTGTGTTATCCCAAAGTTTCTCAATACGTTCTGGCTCCTGCTCCAGTACATCGAACGCGGCCAGGCAGGCCGCGGCTACCGCCGGGGGGTGCGACGTCGAAAACAGGAAAGGGCGCGCCCGGTGATATAGAAATTCGATCAAATCCCGGCTGCCGCAAACGTACCCGCCCAGGACGCCGATGGCTTTGGACAGCGTCCCCACCTGCACGTGCACGCGCCCGTGCAACCCGAAATGGTCGATAGTCCCCCGCCCAGCGCGGCCCAGGACTCCCGACGCGTGCGCATCGTCCACCATCATGATGGCGCCGTGTCTTTCCGCAGCCTCCACCAGTCCGGGCAGGGGGCCGATATCGCCATCCATCGAGAACACGCCATCGGTAATCAAAAGCTTTCGACCTGATAGGCTATCCAGTTCAATCAAAATCCTTTCTGCCGCGGCCAGATCCTTGTGCGGGAAGACGTGGATCTTCGCCCGCGACAGCCGGCAGCCGTCGATGATGCTGGCGTGGTTCAGCTCGTCGGAGACAATGTGGTCTTCGGGCGTGAGGATCGCCGAGACCGTGCCCGCGTTGGCCGCGAATCCCGACTGGAACACCACGCAGGCCTCCACGTTCTTGAAAGCGGCGATACGCTCCTCAAGCTCCATGTGGATGCTCATGGTGCCAGAGATCGTCCGCACCGCTCCTGACCCGACACCGAACTTTCGGACGGCTGCGAGCGCCGCCTCGCGAAGTTTGGGATGGGTCGTCAGCCCCAGGTAGTTGTTCGACGCCAGGTTGATCACCTGTTTGCCGTCAAATCGGGACTCGGCCGCGGATTCCGACTCGAGCACGCGCAGCCGCTGGTAGGTGCCGTCCGCGCGCCACTGCTCGATCTGTTCGTGAAGGTAGAAAAGTGGGTTCATTTATCGTAACCCCCGATACCTGCTGGCGTAGTGAATCAGCGGCTGACCGTCCGCCACCTGGGCGTTCACCATCTCACCCACGAAAATGTCGTGGTCGCCGCTGGTAAATCGTTGGTGTACCGCGCATTCCATCGCGGCCAGAGCCCCGGCTAGAATGGGCACACCGGTCTTGCCCGATTGCCATTCCAAGCCATCGAAGCGATCGCGGCCCTTGCGCGCAAAGCGGTCGGAAAATGCGCGCTGATCTTCCGCTAGAACGTTAACCCCGAAGTACTTAGCGGTGCGGAAATGCTCGATCGCCGATACTTCGTGGCCCAGGCAGATGAGAATCAGTGGCGGGTCGAGCGAGACCGCCGTAAACGAACTCACCGTCAGCCCATGGGGCGCGCCACCGGCATCCAGCACGCTGGCGATGGTGACGCCCGAAGCGAACCGCCCGCACGCCCGCCGGAATTCTTCGCTGGTGACCGGCGCCATGCGCTCCCCAGCCCTCTCGCTTGACATGAATATAAATTCAATCCTATCATATGGTTGACTGATGCGGGCAGCAGAGTCGCCCCGCGCGCGGGACCAGGAGGCTGTTTTGATCAAGCTGGACATCATCAACGAGGTCGTAAACAGGACCGGGATCACCAAGACAAAGGCCGAAATGGCGGTCGAAACGGTCTTTGAATCCATGAAAAAAGCGCTGGAGCAAGGGGACCGCATCGAACTGCGCGGCTTTGGCGTCTTTAACGTGAAGCCCCGCAAAACCGGAATTGGGCGCAACCCGCGCACCGGCGCGGAAGTTTCCATCCCGCCGGGAAAAGCCGTCCGCTTTAAGCCCGGCAAGGAGTTACAGACGCTGCAGTAGGTCCACCGCTGCGCGCGGCAGTTTTATCGTGTCATCCCAGGATTTCTCCCCGGCGCCGTACCCTCTCTACGCCGAAAGCGGGACGCCCCAGTCTTATTCGCTGCCGGTCAGCCGCCGGCACGAGCGCTACTGGCTTTACGGCCTCCTTTTTGCTACAACCCTGCTCACCACCACCCTGGTTGGCGCCGCCATGCAGACCGATTTCAACCGCGGCGTCCCCTTCGATATGGAGCACAGCTTCACGCTTTACGCCATTTTCTGGCGTCATCCCGCCGTACTGCTCCGAGGCTTGCCGTTTTCGTTGACGCTGCTCGCCATTCTGCTGGCTCACGAATTCGGCCACTACCTGGCGGCGCTGTTTCATCGCGTGGATGCCAGCCTGCCGTATTTCCTGCCTTCTCCCCTGATGGGTACCTTCGGCGCATTCATCCGCGTGCGCTCGCCCATTTTTACCAACCGGGCGCTGTTCGATATTGGGGTGGCCGGCCCCATCGCCGGGTTCGTCTTCCTGGTGCCCGCGCTGGCGGTTGGCCTGGCCTTCTCCAAAATCATCCCTGGGATCGCGCATCAGGGCAGTATGATGTTCAGCGTCCCCGGGCTGGAATGGCTGCTGGAGCGCGCCATTTTCCCCGCCGCCGCTTCGGCCGACATCTATTTGCACCCGGTGGCCCGCGCCGCCTGGGTGGGCATGTCCGTCACCGCTCTGAATCTGCTCCCCATCGGTCAGCTCGATGGCGGCCATATCTTTTATTCGTTCTTTCCGCGGCGCCACCGCCGGGCTTCGATCGTGTTGTGTCTCCTCCTGCTGCCCCTGGGGCTCCTGTGGTGGCCGTGGTTCTTCTGGGCCTTGCTGCTGCTGTGGCTGGGAAGGAATCATCCCGTGGTTTACGACCCGGCGCGGCTGAACCGCGACCGCACCCGCCTGGGCTGGATCGCGCTCGTCATCTTCATCCTCTGCTTTTCCTGGGCGCCCATCACCACCGGCGGCCTTTGATCCGCCATGAAGATCACCGCCACCATTATCACGCTCAATGAGGAGCGCAAGATCGTGCGCGCCATCGAGAGCCTGCGATGCTGCGATGAAATCCTCATACTGGATAGCGGCTCCACGGATCGCACCGTCGAGTTGGCCTGCAACCTGGGCGCGCGCGTCATCGAGGCCGGATGGCGCGGCTATGCCGGACAGAAAAACTGGGCCGCCGAGCAGGCCACGCACGACTGGATTCTCTCGCTGGATGCCGACGAGGCCCTGAGCGAGGCGCTGGAAGCCGAAATCTGGAACCTCAAGAAGACCGGTCCTCAATACGACGCCTATACCATGCCGCGCCTGGCCCAGTACCTGGGCCGCTGGATCCTGCATTCCGGCTGGTATCCCGACCGCAAGGTGCGGCTCTACGACCGCCGCAAATCCCAATGGGTGGGGGACTTCGTACACGAGACGGTGCACCCCAAAGGCCGCCTCGGCCACCTGCAAAGCAACATCCTGCATTTCACCTGCGATTCGCTCTCCGAGCACCTGCGCACCCTCGACCGTTACACCACGTTGGCCGCCGAAGAATTGGTTTCCCGCAAGGTCAAGGTCCCCATGTGGAAGATGATCTTCGATCCGCCGTGGACTTTCACCAAGTCCTACGTCTTCCAGCGCGGGTTTCTGGACGGGTTTGAAGGTTTGGTCATCTGCTACATGGCGGCCTTCTATACCTTTCTGAAGTATTCCAAAGTGAGAAATATGAGCTGATGCGCATTCTGCACCTCGACTCGGGCAGGAAAATGCGTGGCGGCCAGTGGCAGGTGCTTCGTTTGATCGAAGGCCTGGCCGCCGCCGGAGTGGAGTCCACACTGCTGGCCCGCGAGGGCTCGCCGCTGTTCGCCGCGGCGCGTGATCAAGGTTGGCGGGTGGCGCCTCGGCGCCTGATTGGAGCGGCCTCGGCAGCGCGGCGGAACGACCTGGTGCATGCGCACGACGCGCGCAGCCACACCATCGGCGCGTTGATCCCCGGCATCCCACTGATCGTCTCGCGCCGCGTAGCGTTCCGTGGGGTAGGACTCTTCCCTGCCCTGTCACGCTGGAAATACGGCCGCCCCGCACGCTACATCGCGGTATCGGATTTCGTGAAATCGGTGCTGGTCGAGCGCGGCGTGCCCGCCGGGAAGATCGCGGTAGTCTATGACGGAGTGCCGCTCATGGAAATGGTCGGGCACACCGGAGGCCTGGCGCGCGTTCTCACCGCGTCGAACGCCGGCGATCCGGCCAAAGGAGATTCGCTGGCCCAGGAAGCCGCCAGACTGGCCGGCGTGTCGCTCCAATTCACCTCCAACCTCGAACGCGACCTTCGGAACGCCACCGTTTTCCTGTACCTCACCCACAGCGAAGGCCTCGGCTCCGGCGCGCTGTTGGCTATGTCGGCCGGAGTGCCCGTGATCGCCAGCAAGGTCGGCGGCCTTCCCGAAGTGATCCGCGATGGTGAGACTGGCCTTCTGGTCCCCAACGAACCCGCCGCCATCGCCGCGGCAATCAGAAGACTGCTCGACGACCAGCCTCTGGTTCGGCGAATGGGCCTCGCCGCGCGTCAGACCATCGTAGACCGTTTTACCGTGGACCACATGGTTCGCAATACCATGGAAGTTTACCGGGCAGGCCTGGAGGCCTACCCTACATGATCGAAGCTACGTTCGCATTTCTATTCGGACTCGTCATCGGCAGCTTCCTCAACGTCTGCATCCATCGATGGCCGCGCAACCGCTCCGTGATCAAGCCCCGTTCGCACTGCGTGCGCTGCCGCAAACCGATTGCCTGGTACGACAATATCCCGGTCCTCAGCTACCTGCTGCTCCGCGGCCGCTGCCGCCACTGCGGCAAGCACATTTCCTGGCGTTACCCCGTGGTCGAGTTGCTCACGGGCGCGCTGTTTTTCGTGATAGTGCTGCATATGGGCCCCACCGCGAAGGCCCTCAAGTTCTGCGTGTTTTCGGCGATCCTGGTCGCCCTGATTTTCTCCGACCTGGAGAAGCGCCTGCTTCCCGACGAGTTGACCAAGGGGGGCATCGTCCTCGGTTTCGCCTTTGCCATCCTCGCTCCCGTTACCGATCTCCCCACCCAAATGGTATTGTCCTTATGCGGCCTGGAGCTGACCGGCTGGCCGCTTTCCCTTGCCGCCTCCGCCTTCGGCGCATTCTGGCCCGCCTTCTTTCTTTGGAGCGCCGGCTGGATCTATAACCGGGTCCGGCACCGCGAGGGTCTCGGTTTTGGCGACGTGAAACTGGTGGCGTTGATCGGCGCCTTTCTCGGGCTGCAACTGGCGCTGCTGACCTTGGTCCTGGGCTCCGTCAGCGGCTCGGTGATCGGCTACAGTTACATCAAGTTGACCGGCAAAGATCCTGCCAGTTACGAGTTGCCCTTCGGTTCCTTCCTGGGAGCCGCCGCTCTTGCGGTTGCCGTCCGGCCGGGACTATTGGGCTGGTAGCGCCTCGATTTTGCCGATCCAGATCGTGTTGGCCTGCGTGGCGCCGCCCTCCGCTCGGGTGATGTCGGTGATCGCCAGCGCTTTCAACTGTGCCGGGTCCAGCTTGCCCGGGCCTTCGAAATCGGCCAGGTTGAGGTTCACATGGAAGACCTCTTTGGCGCCCGGTGGATAGATCGTCATGTTGTAGCGCGTTCCCTGTTTGCCCGCGGGCGCCTTCATTTCAAGCGAAACCACCAGCGTGGCATCGTGTTCCGAGGCCACGTCGAACGCCAGCCGCCGGGCCTTCGAAAGATCGAGCTGCCCGAGCCGCCGGGTCAACACGGCGTAGTGCCCTTCGGTCTGTTCGTAAGACGCCTGCAATGACGGCAAACTCAGCGGATTGTCGGCGGCGTTCACTAATTTCATCTTCATGCCGCCCAATGTGGCCCAGTCCAGAAAACCGCGCCGGAAGCTGTCGATCTCACCCGCGCGCCGGACCTCGCCGCCACCACTGGACAGGATCTGGAAGTCGCTCATCGAGATCTTGTGAGTTCCCGACGGCCGATCAATCACCATCGGAAACTCCGGATTGTCGGGCAGCGACAAAAAGAACTGCGCCACATCGACGATCCCAATGCCCTGCAGCGCGTCGAGGTCGAGCCTGCCGTCGGCATCCACCGGATCGTTGGCGCCGTCGTTGGGGGTGAAGTCGGCGGGCGTCAATTCGACCTGTTGCCAGACATTCGCCGGCGACCAGAACCAGGCCGAGTAATCGCCCCCTCCCGGCTTCTTCTCGCTCAGCAGCACGGCCAGCACGGTATCGCGATCGCTGCGGATCCGGAACCGCATGCGCCGCATCGATGCGATCTCCGGCGGAGCGGGCAGCAGGGCCAGCGCGAAAGTCTTGGGCTTGAGGTCGTAGGTAAACGCGAGCGCGCCTTGCGTTGCGGTGACGGCGCCACCCTGCCCCATCACCATCCAACCCGCGGTATCGGAGTCGAAACTATGGTGAAGCAGGACGCCCGATTCCTGCTGCGCGACAGCACCAGCGGCAGCAGCCAAGAACACAAACAGGTTGCGCATACTTGATTCTGATAACGCAAATTTCGACAGTCTGTTCCATTCCGGAAATGCATTTCCGCATTTCGAACTTGCCTACTATTATTTTCAACAGCTTGCGGGTAGGCGACGGGAAATGCATTTCCCGCGGCCACCTGGCGCGTATCATGGGAAACGTGCCGCCGATTCTCGAGATCCGCAATCTGTCCTGCACGCTCGGCGGCCGGGCGATCCTCCGCGAGGTCAGCCTGGCGGTCTCCGAGGGCGAAACCGTGGTGCTGCTGGGACGCAGCGGGTCGGGAAAGACCACTCTCCTCAAGACTGTCAACGGCCTGATTCGCCCCACCGCCGGCGAGATTCTGTTCGAAGGCAAATCTACCGCCGAGTGGGACCCCATCGGCCTCCGCCGCCGCATGGGATACGTCATTCAGGATGCCGGGCTGTTTCCGCATTGGACCGTGGAGGCCAACATCGGATTGGTGCCGCGACTCGAGAATTGGCAGCCCGCGGCCATCGCGCAGCGGGTCGAAGAGCTTCTGGAGGCCGTCGGCCTGCCGCCCGCCGATTACCGCCACCGCTATCCCCGCCAACTTTCGGGAGGACAGAAACAACGCGTGGGCATTGCGCGGGCCTTGGCGGCCGATCCGCCCCTGCTGCTCTTCGACGAGCCATTCGGCGCGCTCGACCCCATCACACGCTTCGAACTGCAACGCCACTTTCTGGAATTGCGCAACCGCGTGCGCAAGACCGCGCTGTTCGTCACTCACGATGTGCGCGAAGCCTTGATGCTGGCATCGCGGATCGCGCTCCTCAAAGACGGCCGGGTGGATCTGCTGGTCACGCCGGGCGAGTTTCTGGCCGCCCGCAGCGCCGAGGCGACGGCCTTTCTCGCCAGCCTGGACGATCACTGGAGTCCCGATGAGCGGACAACTCACCTCTGAAATCCTCAGCCTTACCTGGGAACACTTGCAGATGGTCTTCGTCACCATCGTGGTGGCGATCGCGGTGGCGTTGCCCGGCGGCATCCTGCTGGCGCGGCGGCCGCGGGCGCGCCGCATCGCGTTGGGTTTTGCCAGCGTGGCCCAGACTATACCCAGCCTGGCGCTGTTCGGGTTTCTGGTGCCGCTGCCTTTCATCGGCGGCATCGGCCCGCACACGGCCATCATCGCGCTCTGCCTCTACGCGCTGCTGCCCATCCTGCGCAATACGCTGCTGGGGATCACCGGCGTCGATCCGGGAGTGCGGGAATCGGCCGTAGCCATGGGGATGACGGAGCGCCAGATCCTGTGGCAGGTGGAACTGCCGCTGGCCGTGCCTTCGATCGTGGCCGGATTGCGGATCGCTACCGTGGCCACCATCGGCACCGCCACCATCGCGGCGGCGATCGGCGGCGGCGGCCTGGGTGTTTTTATTTTTCGAGGCATCTCGATGGTGGACACTCCCACTGTGCTGGCGGGCGCCCTTCCCGCCGCGCTAATGGCTATCGCGGCCGACGAGGTACTGGAATGGACCGAACGAAGGCTCTCGCCGGCTTGATTCTGATTCTGTTTCTGCTGGCGGCGGGTTTGGCGCCCGGGTGCGGGCGAAGGCCGGCTGACCTGGTGGTGGGATCGAAGAATTTCAGCGAGCAGGTGCTGCTGGGTGAACTGCTGTCACAGCATCTGGAACGGCGGCTGGGCCTCCGCGTGGAGCGCAAGCTCAACCTCGGCGGCACGCTGCTGGCTCACCAGGCGCTCGCCAGCGGCGCGATCGACCTGTACCCGGAATACACCGGCACCGCACTCACTGCCGTGCTGAAACGTGCGCCGTCGAGCGATCCGGCTTCGGTGTGGAGCCAGGTCCGTGAAGCGTACCGGACCCGGTGGCATCTGGATTGGCTGCGCCCGCTGGGTTTCAACAACACGTTCGCCATGATCGTGCGTGGGGAGACCGGGCGCAACGCCCGACTCGCCACGCTTTCCGAGGCTGCCAGCTTGCGGCCCTGGAAATTGGGCGTGGGTTACGAATTCGTGCAGCGGCCCGATGGATTGCCGGGGCTGTTGAAGACCTACGGTCTGCGCACCCAGGGCGACCCGATCACCATGGACCTGGGGCTACTTTATGCCGCGCTCAAGAGCCGCCGGGTGGACCTGATCGCCGCCAGTTCCACCGACGGCTTGATCTCGGTGCTCGACGTGAAGGTTCTCGAAGACGATCGCCGCTACTTTCCGCCCTACGAGTGCGCCGTGATTGCGCGCGAAGACACCCTCGCGAGAATCGCCGGTTTGCGCGATGCATTGGAGGAACTCTCCGGGAAGCTGCCCGACCCGGTCATGCGCAAGCTCAATTTCGGCTTGGATGGCGAACACCGGCCGCCGGCTCAAGTGGCCTCTCGCTTTTTGGATTCGGTCTTCGGCGCGCGCCAATGACGCAAACCGCCCCCGGCAGTCGAGGACGCATGTCCCACTACACGGCGCGCGACTTGCGGGCGGCGCCGGCGGTTTCTGAGCGGACCGGTTTGCGCTCCGCGATGGCCGCCATGCGCTTCACCTGATCCGTGACACACACCAGGAACATCGGCTGGCGCGCGTTCTTCAACAGATCGATCACCCGGCTGGGGGCCTCCTCCAGGTAGATCGACTTTCCATCCGTCAGCAGGTGGACGTCCGAAGCAGCCGTCATGGCCTCGCTCAGACGTTTGCCCATGTCCTTCTGGAGGAACCGGAGGACGCGACGTATCTTCTGCAGCGAGAATCCCTTGCGGCGCAACTCGGCGATCACCGAAATCTCCACCACTTCCTCCGGCATATAGATCCGCTTGTGACCGTTCTGCCGGGGAGAGACGACGCTACGCTCGTCCCACCACTGCAACTGCCTCAGGCTCACCCCGCAGAGGCGCGCCACATCGCTACTGTTGTAGCCTTGCGCGTCGGTGGATACTGCCGGACGGGCTTTCCTGGTTTTAAACATTTTGTGCCACTTCCGTTTCCGTAAAAAAATAGTGCCACCTTGGATTGTACATGCGCTACCGGCTGTGTCAATGGGGAATGCACGGAAACAGCATAACAAAATAGGGTCTCGGAGCATACCAGTACAGCCAGGACCGGCGCAGCGTACCAGCCCATGCTCCGTCCTTCACCGGGACGAGGAGCGGCCCAAAAGGCGCGGTTTCGCGCGGAGCGCTGGACGCGGATCCCTGTTAGTAATTTAAACCATTTATTATCAATTAGTTAGATCGTACTTGACTAATGCCGGAAATGGTATAATGAAATCGTATTCCCCCGCTCTGAAATCAGGTTTGAATCAATATGAAGACACGCAAGTTTTGGCCCCTGGATTTCGATCCCGAAGGTGCGATTTACGAAAACCTGTCGTGGGATTTGCCCGGGTTCAATCGCGGAGTGGTTGTGCGCTCCGGCAAATCAACCGCGCCCAAAAGCAGAACGCGACTGCGGTAGAGTCCGCCGCCGCGTCCGGGTGACTGCTGCCGGCTTTTAAACCGCTACGGTTTCCTCGGCATAGCGCCGCGCCATCTGGCTAAGCGGAACGGGTGCGTAATCCTTCGCATGACCGGCCTGGCCGAACTGCGTCATGCGCAGCGCCACTACTTTCTTCATCGCCTCGCGCGCCGGTTTCAAATAACTGCGCGGGTCGAACTCCTCCGGCTTCTCGGCAAAAACCTTGCGGATGGCGCCGGTAATGGCCAGCCGGTTGTCGGTATCGACGTTGATCTTGCGCACCCCGTTCTTGATGCCGAGCTGGATCTCTTCCACCGGCACGCCCCAGGTGGGCTTGAGCTTGCCGCCGTACTGGTTGATGATGTCCTGCAGATCCTTGGGCACGCTGGATGAGCCGTGCATCACCAGATGAACGTTGGGCAGCCGCTTGTGAATCTCGATCAGGCGCGCCATCTTCAGCGTTTCCCCGGTCGGCTTGGAACTGAACTTATAGGCGCCGTGGCTGGTGCCGATGGCGATGGCCAGGGCATCCAGGCCGGTCTGCTTCACGAATTCCACGGCCTGGTCCGGATCGGTGAGGTGGCTGAGGCCGTCGACGCCCGCGCCGTGGCCGTCTTCAATGCCGCCCAGGCAGCCGATTTCACCTTCCACCGTGACGCCTTTGGCGTGCGCCAACTCCACCACCTCGCGCGTCACCTTCACGTTGTACTCGAAGCTTGACGGCGTCTTGCCGTCCTCCATCAGCGAGCCATCCATCATGACGCTGGTGAAGCCCATATCGATGGCCGATTTGCAGGTGGCCACGCTGTTGCCATGGTCCAGGTGGAGAACCGTCGGAATCTCCGGATAGATCTCGGTGGCGGCCAGCATCAGGTGATACAGGAAACGATCCTGCGAGTAGGCGCGAGCGCCGCGGCTGGCCTGAATGATGACCGGCGACTGGGTTTCCCGGGCCGCTTCCATGATCGACTGGATCTGTTCCATATTGTTGACGTTAAACGCGCCAACGCCGTAACCGCCCTTCGAAGCTTCGTCGAGGAGCTGCCGCATTGAGACTAATGGCATCCGTGTATTCTCCTTAGATTAAAAATGTTCGAATGAGTGTCCGAAATTCTTAATCTTCACGCTAACATGATTTTGCATGGCAATTCATCCTCAGGCAGGCAAGCGCCCGACTCCATCCATGCTGGTGGATGTCCCCAAGCTGATCACCAGCTACTACACTCTGAAGCCCGATGTGTCGGTAAACGCCCAGAGGGTGAGTTTCGGGACCTCCGGCCACCGTGGCTCGTCGTTCGAAGCCTCGTTCAACGAGGACCACATCCTGGCCATCACGCAGGCCATCTGCGAGTACCGCGGCGGCAACGGCCCGCTGTTCCTGGCTGCGGACACCCACGCCCTCTCCGATCCGGCTTTCGCCTCCGCCCTGGAAGTGCTGGTGGCCAACCAGGTGCCGGTGATGATTGACCAGGACCTCGGATATACTCCGACGCCGGCGCTGTCCCACGCGGTGTTGGGCTACAACCGCGGGCGCACCGCAGGCTTGGCGGACGGAATCGTGATCACGCCCTCGCACAATCCGCCGAACGATGGTGGGTTCAAGTACAACCCGCCCAACGGCGGCCCTGCCGACACCAGCGCCACCAAAACCATCCAGGACCGCGCCAACCAGATTCTGACCGAAGGGCTGCGCGATGTGCGGCGCATCGGCTACAGCCGGGCCTTGGCGGCAGCCCGACGGCACGACTACATTTCCGCCTACGTCAACGACCTGGCATCGGTAGTAGACCTGGATGCCGTGCGTAGCGCCGGTCTGGCATTGTGCGCCGATCCCCTGGGTGGCGCCGGCGTGGCGTACTGGGGCCGCATCGCCGAGCGTTACGGCCTCGACTTGACCATCCAGCACAGCGACGTGGACCCGACTTTCCGCTTCATGTCGGTCGATTGGGACGGCAAGGTCCGCATGGACTGCTCGTCGCCCTACGCCATGGCGGGGCTGATCGCGCTCAAGGACAAGTTCGACGTGGCCTTCGCCTGCGACACCGACCATGACCGCCACGGCGTGGTGACACGGACCGCGGGACTGCTGAATCCGAACCACTATCTCTCGGCCGCGATCTCGTACCTCTACCGCAACCGGCCCGGCTGGCGCGCGGACGCCGCGGTCGGAAAGACGCTGGTCTCCAGCAGCATGATCGATCGCGTGGCCGCCGGCCTGGGCCGGAGGCTGGAGGAAGTGCCGGTCGGCTTCAAGTGGTTCGTGGACGGGCTGTTGGACGGATCGCTCGGCTTCGGCGGCGAGGAGAGCGCCGGCGCCTCGTTCCTGCGGCACAATGGCACCGTCTGGACCACCGATAAGGATGGCATCATTCTCGGCCTGCTGGCGGCCGAGATGACGGCACGCACCGGCAAGGACCCGGGCGAGATCTATCAGGCGCTCACCCGCGAGTTCGGCGCGCCGGTCTACCAGCGCATCGATGCGCCGGCCAGTGCGGAGCAAAAGGCGATCCTGGCCATGCTTGCGCCGGAGCAGGTCACCGCCAAAGAGTTGGCCGGCGATCCGATTACGGCCATGCTCACGAAGGCGCCGGGAAGCGGAGCGGCGATCGGCGGGTTGAAGGTGGTGACTGCGCGCGGCTGGTTCGCGGCGCGACCCTCGGGAACGGAGGACGTCTACAAGCTTTATGCCGAGAGCTTCGCCGGCGAAGAGCATCTGAGGCGGATTCAGCAGGAAGCGCGCGAGTTGTTGGCGCGGGTGCTGGGCGGTTAGGCCTAACGGGTTACCAGGGCGTGAGCTTTAAGTCACGTGCTGCGAGGGCTCGGCACCAGTTCCACGATAAGGCGACAAACCAGCCAGGTGCCAAGTGACCGGGGCGGCTGAGCCGGCGGCTGAGCCGGCTTCGTGGGTACGAAACTTTCTGAAGATTTCCCCGGCGATGAGCTCAGCAAAACCGCTTCATAATAGTGATCCCTGCTCCCGAGAGTCAAATGGCTGCAACCGCCTGGCAACAACTGTAAACATCCGGTAACCTTGCGCGGGAGCAAAGGCAAATTGTTTACATTCAGCGAACATCGCCACTGATATATTGGGGCTGACAGTCGCTTCTCAGGGGGGACCGTCGACTTAATGCGTCCCACATGGTCGGCTCCGTGTGACAAGGAGCACCAGACTAGTTCTCCATCCGAACATTTCGAGTTCAAGGAGGTTCGTGTGCAACGCTTACTCCATATTCGGCAAATGCGGGATCGCCGTTTCGTGTTCTTCGCCGTTGTAACCCTGGTTGCATCCCAAGCATCCCCGGCCGCCGCGCAAAACGTCTGCGGACCTTTCTTAAAATTCAATTTCAGTTCGACGAATCCGTATCCCAGTGGCCTCATCAGCGGAGATAACCAGGGAAGCGTTTATGGCACCGCTGGTGGGAACATCTGGAAGTATTCGCCCACGGGCGGGTTCAGCACGCTGGCAACCTTCAGTAGCAGCACGCCGGCCAGTTTAAGCGGGGTGGTGCGGGACAGCGCGGGCAACCTCTGGGGCACGAACGCATGGGGCGGTGTGGATTGTGGTGCCAATTCCAACGGTTGCGGATTCATATACGAGTTGACCGCCGCCGGTGCCCTCAACATCGTGCACCAGTTCAGCGGCCCGGATGGCGCGACTCCCGGCCCTCTGGTGTTTGACAGCCAGGGCAATCTCTGGGGCTTGACCAATTTGGGAGGAGCGCCATTTAACGCTTCGCAGAGCGAATACGGCAACGGCACAATATTCAAATACACGCCGTCCACCGGCACTTTCACGAACCCGCTGCTCTTCCCCGCTGGTGGAGCGTCGGTCGCGCCCTCAGGGCGGGTCACTTTCGACAACAACGGCAATCTCTACGGCGCGGCCGGGCCGGGTAATGGGTCGCTCTTTGAATTCTCATCCGGAGGCGTATTGACGACGTTGTTTAGCTTCTCGGGCACGAACGGCAGTGGTCCGAACGGATATTTGGCGTTCGACGGCAAAAGCAGCCTCTATGGCACTACGTATGAAGGCGGCGGAGGCTCCGGCCCGTCCTCCTTCGGCTACGGCTCCATCTTTCAGTACTCGCTTCAGTCGGGCACGTTGACCACACTCTACGCCTTCAACGGGAACGCCACAACCGGTGAGCTCCCGGTAGGCGGACCGACGCTGGATGCGCTGGGCAATCTCTATGGTACGGCCCTCGGCGGGATAGTCAATGTCGACGACGGAGTGATCTGGGAATATTCGTCCTCGGGCGGCCTATCTGTTCTGGTGTCCTTCAACGGATCAAATGGGATATATCCCTACGCTACCCTGGCATTCGACAGCCAGGGAAATCTCTGGGGCACGACGAACCAAGGCGGTTCGATTGGGTATGGCACGCTGTATGAGTTCACGCCGAACACCGGGTCGGGATGCGGCCCCAGTGTTTCGTCACTCACCTTCAGTCCCGCGAGCATTACGAACGGCGGTTCAACCACTGGAACCATTACCTTAAGCGCGCCTGCCCCCTCCGGAGGCTCGGTAGTATCTCTGGGTGGCGGTTATCCATACGTAGATATACCCGGCACTGTGACCGTGCCGGCGGGCAGCACCAGCGCGACGTTCACCGCCAGTGCGCAGGCTTTTACGAACAGCAACACGGCCGTCACGATCACCGCAACCCTCGCCACTAGCAGCGCGCAAGGCACCTTGACCGAGACGCCCGGCGTGGCCGTCAAGTCAATCAGCTTCCGGCCGTCGACTGTGACGGGCGGCACGAGCACCACCGCGACGGTGACTCTCGCCTCGGCCGCGCCTGCCGGTGGTAATCAGGTTTTCGTCGAGGTCAGCCAGGCTATCGGCGGCGTTCCTGCTCCGCCGGTGCAGGGCCCCGTCACCGTAACCGTCCCGGCCGGCGCAACCAGCCTAAGCTTCCCGTTTGCCACCCTATGCACAACCACTCAAGACCCGCCGCTCCCAATATTTGCCCAGTCGGGTGGCGTGAACGTGTCCAGCGACTTGACCGTGAAGGCGGACTCCGTCTGCCAGTCCGTCTCGTTGACCCTGAAGCCGGCCACCGTGGCGGCTGGCCTCAGTTCCACCGGGACTGTCACTCTCACCACCGCCGCGCCTTCCGGGGGGGCTGTGATCACGCTCTCCAGCAACAGCAGTTCGGCCAGCGTGCCCGGCAGTGTGACGGTGCCGGCTGGCAGCACCACCGCGACTTTTACCGTCACCACGTCGTCCGTTACCTCGAACACGGTGGCAACGATCACCGCCACACTCGGGTCGCTTGCCGGGCAAGCCGAGGTAAACATCACGCCCGCGTTGGCAGTCACCACGGTCACGTTGAATCCCATCAGCGTTACCGCCGGCTCGTCATCGCAGGGAACGCTGACCCTGGACGGGCCGGCTCCCTCGGGCGGTGCCACAGTGTCGCTCTCCAGCGAGTTCAGCTTCGCCAGCGTGCCCAGCAGCGTGACGGTCGCGGCCGGCAGCACCAGCGCCTCGTTTACCGTCACCACGACGTCCATTAGCGGGAGCCTGACGTCAGCGATCACTGCCACGCTCGGGTCCAGCGTCGCGCAAGCCTTCCTGACCGTTACGGGAACGCCGGTCGTGAACCTTTCCTCGGTCTCGTTGAATCCGACCAGCGTGAGTGGCGGGAACAGTTCGACCGGGACAGTCACTCTCAGCTCAGCCGCGCCTTCCGGCGGTTCGACTGTCTCGCTTTCGAGTAGCAATACCTCTGTGGCGACCGTTCCCTCGAGCGTCACCGTGTCGTCGGGTCAGACCAGCGCGAACTTTACGGTCAGCACGAACACGGTAACCACGAACACCAACGTGACGATCGCGGGGACCCTCGGGTCGAGTTCCCAACAAGTAACCTTGACCGTTACGCCGGCGTCCTCCACAACGGTCTCCTCGGTCACGTTGAATCCCACCGGCGTTACCGGCGGCAGTTCCTCGCAGGGAACGGTGACACTGTCCGGCGCAGCCCCTTCGGGCGGCTCCGTGGTTTCACTCTCTAGCAACAGTGGCTCGGCCAGCGTGCCAGGCAGTGTGACCGTCGCGGCTGGAAACACCAGTGCTTCATTTACCGTCACCACGACGTCCGTTACCACGACCACGACGGCCGTGATCACCGCCACGCTCGGGTCGAGTTCCAGGCAAGCCTCGCTGACCATCACGCCTGCCGGCAGCGTGACCCTCTCTTCGGTCACCTTGAATCCGACCAGCGTGAGCGGAAGGAACAATTCAACTGGGACCGTCACTCTCAGCTCGGCCGCGCCTTCCGGAGGTGCGGTAGTTACGCTCACGAGCAGCAATACATCGGTGGCGACAGTTTCCTCGAGCGTTACAGTGGCGGCTGGAAATACCAGTGCGACTTTTACGGTGAGCACGCAAAGGGTGCAATCGAACACCACCGTCACGATTTCAGGCACCTATGCGGGAGGCACCAAATCCGCCACCCTGACCGTGACTTCGGGTGGGCACTGATCGCTGATTGCAACCGAAAGTTCGGCAACGGAGCGCTGCCCTGGGAGCAGGCGTGGTGCGGCGATGTTAGAAACTGCCCCACTCGGCCGAATAAACGCGCGTTGCTCTCTTTTGCAGGCGCCCGGATCGAGAACTACGCCAATCAACGGAACGGGGACAAACCAGCCAGGTGGAACGCTGGGCGGGTCATGTGAGTCTGGGCGGCGCAGGAACTCGCTTTCCGATAAGGTTTCACGCTCAATGAAGGGGGTTCTCTATCGCGACACGACCTCAAACTCATCCGAACTGGCGCACGCTACAGCGCGGCTAACTCCACTGCGTTTGAACCGATTGACGCAAAACCAAGTCCCGACGAGCACCAGTGACGGGCACCTGGCGCTTCGCCCACCTGGATTTGAGTAAACGAGCCTTCTTCTCGGATGGGCTCCGCACTTCAGCCCGGTGCCGCACGCGGGGGTCTCATCAGGGAGCGATGTTGTCCTTACTCGTAGAGGCTTGGTTCTTCTCGATGACGGTCGCGGGGTCGAAGCTGAATGTACCCAAACGGTAGACGCCGCCGCCGATGCCCTGGCCGCCCGGGC
>Ga0075030_100000064_pt1 | contig 69796 bp, 53 predicted proteins | sample LitLauG_LLR_2012_FD_71393 | JGI IMG/M metagenome (GOLD analysis project Ga0075030, IMG submission 71393) | Freshwater sediment microbial communities from Pennsylvania, USA - Little Laurel Run_MetaG_LLR_2012 | ecosystem: Environmental > Aquatic > Freshwater > Creek > Sediment | place: USA... | reverse complement strand
CGCCGCGCGCGGCGAGAAGCTCTACGCCCCCAACTGCGCCTTCTGTCACGGCGAGAAGGCCCGCGGAGCCTCGGGCCCCAACCTGATCCGCTCCGAATTGGTGCTCAAGGACGACAAGGGCGAACTGATCGCTCCCGTGATTTCCAAGGGACGGGTCGAGCAGGGCATGCCCGCTTTCGGCGCCCTTACCGAAGCCCAACTCGCCGACATCGCCGAGTTTCTGCACATGCAGGTCGAGCTCGTTGCCAACCGCGGTACGTACAAGCGTCTCAATGTGGTCACCGGTGACGCCAAGGCCGGCGAAGCCTACTTCAACGGCGCCGGTGGCTGTGCCAAATGTCACTCCGTTACCGGCGACCTCGCCCACATCGGCGCAAAGTATCAGGCCGAAGCACTGCAGACCCGCTTCGTTTGGCCCGGTGGCGGCGGATTCGGCGGCGGCGGGCGCGGCCCCACCCGGCCGCGAAACGTCACCGTAACGCTGCCCTCCGGCCAGTCCGTCACGGGCACGCTGAAGCAGATCGACGATTTCGAGATCTCCATCCATGACGCGTCCGGCGTCTACCACTCCTGGCCCGCGGCCAGTGTCAAAGTGGTGCTGGAGGATCGCTTCGCCGGCCACCGCGAGTTACTGGAAAAGTACACCGATGCCGATATGCACAACCTCACCGCCTACCTGGTGACACTCAAATGACACGGCATCGTCTCATCCTCGCTCTCGTCATGCTGCCGGCGCTGTCGATGGCGCAGGGTCTCGATCAGAAGGTCCTGCTCAAACCGCCGTCCGATGCCTGGCCGACTTACAACGGCGACTACTCCGGCAAGCGTTTCAGCCCGCTCACCCAGATCAACGCCTCTAACATTGGCAGCCTGGCCCCAGCCTGGTTCTATCGCATCAACAATGTGGGTGCTCAGCGTGGCGTCGGCAATCCCACCATCAAATCCACCCCGCTGATGGTCAACGGCATCCTCTACTTCACCATCCCCGATCACGCTTACGCCATCGATGCCCGCACCGGCGAAGAACTCTGGCAGTACGCCTGGCAGGACAAAGGCGGCCATCTGGTGGGCAACCGCGGCCTCGGCATGTACGGCGATTGGCTCTACCTCATGACGCCCGATTGCTGGTTTGTGTCACTGAACGCCAAGGACGGCAAGGAGCGCTGGCGTAAGAAGGTGGCCGACGAGCGGATGCAGTATTTCTGCACCACGTCGCCGGTGGTAGTGAAGAACCATGTGCTGGTGGGAGTCGGCGGAGACGCCATGGATGTTCCCGGATTCCTGGACGCCCGCGATCCCGAGACCGGCGACGTGCAGTGGCGCTGGAATACCACCCCGCGCAAGGGCGAACCCGGCGCCGAAACCTGGCCGAATCCGCAGGCCATGGAGCACGGTGGCGGTATGCCTTGGCTGCCCGGCACCTACGATCCCGACCTCAACCTCCTTTACTGGGGCACCGGCAATCCCAACCCGGTTTTCGCCGGGCAGGGCCGCAAGGGCGCCAACCTTTGGACCGCTTCGATCGTCGCGCTGAACGCCGATACCGGGAAACTCGTCTGGTATCACCAACCCTCGCCCCACGACACACACGATTGGGACAACGTGGAGACGCCCGTTCTCTTCGACGGCCTCTTCCGTGGCCGCCCGCGTAAGATGCTGGCCCAGGCCGCGCGCAATGGGATCTTTACGGTGCTGGACCGCACCAACGGCGAGAGCCTGGTTACCAAAGGCTACGTCGGCGTGAACTGGATGAAGGGCGTGGATGCCAAGGGCCAACCCATTCCCGACCCCGCGAAGGAACCCAAAGTCGATGGCTCGCTGATCAATACGCCCGGCGGCGGCGCGACTAACTGGCCTCCGCCCAGCTTCAGCCCGGATACCGGCCTGTTCTATGTCAACGGCAAGCAGGGTTACAGCGTCACCTACTTGACTGATGACGATCCTGAACCGCAAGGTTACGGCGGCGGTGGTGGCGGCGGCTTTTCCGAGCCCATCCTGGCCGCCATTGATTATAAGACCGGTAACATCGCCTGGAAGCACATATATCCTAGCGGGGGCTTCGGTAACTCGTTCCCCGGCATTCTCACCACCGCGGGAAAACTGCTCTTCACCGGCGATCCGGTGGGTAACCTGCTCGCCTACGACCCCGCCACCGGTAAAATCCTCTGGCACTTCCGAGTCGGCACCCAGGTAAGTAACGGACCTTCGACTTATTTGCTCAACGGCGCCCAATACCTGGTTGCCGGCGCCGGCGATATTTTGTTCGCGTTTAAGCTTGTGAAATAGGCTCTGAGCGGGAATTCGTTGCAGATAGTTCAGCATCGCCCCTTCGTACGGTAGGTCCAGAGCACGCGCTTCGCGCTCGCTCGCGTCGCATGCCCCTTCCAACTTGCGGCCACAGCCGGAGCAGAGGTGACTTTCGTGAACGGGCTGATGTCGGTAGACTCAGCGGTTGGCGAGACATTGAACTAACCAAACGGCTGGGATGGTCGGGCTATCGGATCTACAGGCAAATTCCTGCTCAGAGCCGTGAAATCAGGAGAAACCCTACTGATATACTCGTAATTAGTGACCACCCGAAGACAAATGATGGCATCGGCGGCGTCTGCCGCGATGCTATCTCTGAAGCCGGCCTCCGCCGGACCCGCCTCGCTTCACAACATGGGAGGCGCCCCCGCCGGCTTCCCCATGCACACCCGCGCCGCCCGCGACAGCGGCAAGCCCTTCGACTTCGTGGAGTACTGCCATAACCTCGGCTTCGGCGTCGTGGAAACCCGTCTGCCTTCGACGGATCCCGAAGCCATCAGGAAGTTCCGCCAGCGCCTTGACTCCTGGAACATGCGCGTCATCATGGATGTTCCTCTGCCGCGCACCGCCGCCGATGTCGCGGCCTTCGACGCCGCCGTGAAAACCGCGAAAGACGCCGGCGCGGTTTCCTTGCACACCGCCATGACCGCGCGCCGCTACGAGCAGTTCGACACCCTCGAGGCCTTCAAGAAGGATTTCGAACGCTGCCAGGCTACCATCGCCCTCGCCGAACCCGTTCTGCGCAAGCACCAGATGCGCCTCGGCATCGAGAACCACAAGGGCTGGCGCTCCGCCGAACAGGCCGCCTGGTTGAAGCGCGTTGCGAGCGAATGGCTCGGCGTTCATCTCGATTTTGGCAACAACGTCTCGCTTTGCGAGGAGCCCTCCCAGACCCTGGGTAACCTGCTGCCCTACATCGTCGCCTGTCACATCAAGGATATGGCGGTGGAGCCTTACCAAGACGGTTTCCTGCTCTCCGAAGTCCCTCTAGGTGAAGGCTTCCTCGACATCAAAGGCATGGTCGCCGCCATCCAGAAGAAGGACCCCAAGATCCCGTTCGACCTGGAGATGATTACCCGCGACCCGCTGAAGATTCCCGTCTTCACCGACAAGTACTGGGTGACCTTCGACGACAACATCAGTCCTCTGTCCGGCCGCGACCTGGCCAAGGTGCTCGACATCGTGCGCAAGAACAAGCCCAAGTCCTCGCTCCCGCGCACCACCGGCATGAGCGTCGAGGCCCAGTTGAAACTCGAAGACGAGAACATCGCCAGGTCGATCGCTTGGGCGCGCCAGAACCTGAGCCTGTAAACTACGGTGTGCTGGCGTCCGACACCTGGACTGCCGGCCCGGGCCCGATCCAGGTGGCTGCCGTGTTCCCGGCGGCCGCCGCCAGAAAGGCGTCACTGCCGGAACTGAGCACGGCGGGAGCCCCAAAAGCGCCTTGCCCGATGGGGCGAATCGCGGCGCGCACCGTCCGGGTGTTGTCATCGACCCAGGCAGCCACAAAGGTCCCGGCAGGAGTCGCAACCACGTTAGGACTGGACGCGTAGTCGTTTGCGCCCGAGATCGTTTTCGGCGTGCCCCACGACCCGCCCGCGGGCCGTGCCACCGCCTGCACCGGATAGTTATAGCCGCTGCCGGAATACTGGACCAGTGCGAAGATCATGACCGCATTACCGAAGTTGTCGAGGGCGATTCTGGCGGAGGCGCCCTCACCCTGCTTGGAGATCGTAAGCGGTGCGCTCCACGCGCCCCCCGCTGCACGCGTCGCGACCAACGCCGTACCGCGCCCCGTCCAGGCCACCCCGGCATCGCCCTGATCGTTCAAGGCGACGTGCGGCGAACCCTGCCGGAACGACGCCGGGGCGATGGAAATCGGCGCTGACCAGACACCGGATTTGCGCTCCGCCACCAGGATCTGTCCGCTCGTCGATTGCCAGCCCGCGATGGCATCACCCAACGCGTTCACGGCAAGCGTTGGATTCGTCGCCGTCGCGCCCGGCGTCGACAGGGCCACCGGGGTGGTCCAGGAACCCGAAGCCGGCAGATTCGCAGTTTCGATCGCGCTACTCGAGGATGTCGTCTGAAGCCAGATGGCGACGGCGTTGCCACTCCCATCCATTCCGACCTTCGGCAGGCTCGACGAGTTCGCAGGGGAAGTAAGCGGCTTCACCGCGCCCCAGGAGCCATGCGCCTGGCGCGCCGAGGCTTGGACCACCAAGCCTTGGGACGAATTGGTTTGCCAAAGGTCCCAGATCGCAACCGCATTGCCCGCCGGGCTCACGGCCACGCTCGGGTCCGCGGCGTTGTAGCCGTTCGCCGGCGTAAGCGTCTGGGCCGCGCTCCAGGACCCGCCGGCATCCTGCGCCGCAACCTGCAAAAGCAGGTAGTTGTTCTCGTTCACCCAGGCCGCCGCTTGAGCACCCGAGGAATTGATCGCTGCAACCGGCGATGTGACATAGTACGTCGGTGGAATAGGGGTGGAGAGCGATACCGGCGCCGACCACCCGGACGCAGCGTATAAAGCGAAAGCAAGACCGAGCAGCAACGCCACGGCGATCGCAACCCGGAACAGACGCCCAAAGCGAGACGGCAATTCAGTCAGGGACCTTCGGCGAGTAGTGCTGATCATGATTATCTCCTTGATGCACCAAGCTGTACTTCAGTGCCTGCGCTCGATGGTTGTCGCCCTTTTCGTGGCGATCGCGCGATAAAGTATCCCTTGTTGCTGATCATGCGGGATTCACAGGCGGCACACTTTGCGCAAGATCAAACTGGGAATGTCTGGGTCGGGACGTTTGAATCGACGCTCGGATGGCCCCGCTTGTCGGCCTACTTCCGCAAATCCTCGATGGTCTGACGCATCTTCGCGGCCTGCGGATAGTCCGGGTGATGGTTCAAGAAGTCTTCCATCACCTGGGCCGCCTCCGGCTTCTCCCCGCGCCGTAAGTGGATCTCTGCCAGAAACAGTTGCGGGTGCGAGAAGTGCGCCGGGTCGATCTGGCGGGCGCGTTCCAGATACTTTGCGGCCTGGTCGAATTGGCCGAGTTCGAAGTACACCATGCCCAGTTGGGAGTTGGCCAACGCGTCGCTGGGCCGGGTCAGAACGGCGCGCACGTTGTAGTCGAGCGCCTCGTCGAGCTTGTGTACCGTCACCAGCACGCCGCCGAGATTGACCAACGGCTCGAACGCCGTAGGGTCCTGCCCGAGCGACTGCCGGAAGCATTCTTCGGCGCGTTGGAATTTCCGGGTCTGGTACGCGATGGTGCCGAGATTGTTCCACGCTGCCGAGAACTGTGGTGCCAGGTCGACCGCGTGCTCCAGGTGCTTGATGGCCGCGGCGGTGTCGCGACGTTCCAGATCCTTCTGCGCGTCCTCGTAATCGCGCACGGCTCTGTCGGGGATCCCGAGTTGGCGCGCCGAGACGGCGTGACGGCGGCGCAGGGGTTCGGTAACAAAGTCCGAGTCTTTGAGATGGATGGCGAGGTTGACGCGGCCGTGCGCGTCGGCCGAGGTGGGGCCGACCTCGATGGTCTGGCGGGCTTCACCGCGCGACGGTACGAAGATCGAGAGCGTGTAGGCGCCCGCTTCCAGCTTCTTGAACGTGAAGCGGCCGCGGTCGTCGGCTTCGGTCGATGTGTTGAACGGCGCGATGGCCCCATGCAGGGAAACGGCAGCGCGGCTTTCGGGGAAGATATGCCCGGCCACCTCGTACAGGTTAGGCCCCGCCAGGAAAAATGCGATCAGGGGCAACGCGGCCACAATGGAATTTTACCGCTGATAGAATGGGCCGGTGACTTCTCCGGTTATGGTGGCGCGGACGGCACTGTCCGGCAAAGAGTGGCGCGTCTTGATGCTGCTCTTCATTTCGGCTCTCATCAATTACATCGACCGCACCACCTTGTCGGTGGGAGCCACCAATATCCAGAAGGAACTGGGGCTGACCTACGAGCAGATTGGAATGCTGCACTCGGCATTCTTCGGCGTCTACGCGTCGTTCCAGCTTTTTTCCGTGGCCGGCTGGCTGGCCGACCGTTTTCACGTGGGCTGGGTACTGGGGCTGGGGTTCTTCATCTGGTCCGGCGCCACGGCCAATACGGGCCTGGCGCACAGTTTCCTCGTGATCATGGCGATGCGCGTGCTCCTGGGTATGGGCGAATCGGTGTCGTACCCCTGCTATTCGCGCATCCTCGCCAGCCAGTACCCCGAACATCATCGGGGCTTCGCCAACGCTCTGATCGATGCCGGCACCAAGACCGGGCCGGCCATCGGCACGCTGGTCGGCGGCCTGCTTGTGAGCCAACTCGGATGGCGTCCGTTCTTCCTGGTGCTGGGATTCGGCAGCATGCTGTGGCTGCTTCCATGGGCGGCGTGGTCGCCTCGCGGCCAGGGCGTTTCAGGAAACGAAGACAGAACGGATATTGCCTCCATCGCCGACATTCTGCGCCAGCGCTCGGCCTGGGTCAGCGCTTTCGGGCTGTTCTGCACCAATTATTATTGGTACTTCCTGATCACCTGGCTGCCGGCCTACATGGAAAAGGAGCGTCACTTCTCGAAATCGAAGATGGCCGTGCTGGGGTCGGTTCCGTTTCTGGCGATCGCCATCTCTTGTATCGTCGCGGGTTCGATCTCGGACCGGCTGATTGCGGGCGGCCGCACGCCCACGCAAGTGCGCAAGTCCTTCGCCGGAATCGGACTGGTGTTTTCCACCATCATTCTGCCGGTGGTTTGGACGCGCGCCACCGGACCTGCCATGGCGCTGCTGATTCTGGCTTGCATCTCGTTCGGCATCTACACCTCGAACCTGTGGGCCATCACCCAGACACTGGCCGGTCCCAGGGCCGCGGGCAAATGGACCGGTTTTCAGAACGGATTCGGCAACCTGGCTGGCGTCGCGGCGCCCTGGCTGACCGGCCGTGTAGTCGATAAAACCGGCGAATTCTATTGGGCCTTCGTAGTGGCAGCCGGCTTCGTCCTGGCCGGCGCGGCCATGTTCATCTTCGGCATCGGCCGCATCGAGCCGGTCAAGTTCCGCGGCGACTCTGTGGCGTAGGCCTCCTGGCCTGCGCGTATGTTACGCCAACTCGCCCAGCGACCGAGTCCGCCCACCACCCCTCCTTCTTTCCGGCCGACTTTTACGGTTGTGGTTGAAGGCCGGGCGTCAGCCTGATGGCTGCCGCTGGCGTTTGCCATGACGCAGCAGAGCAACAGGTCGTGTGGTCCTGCGCACAACCAGCCGCACGTCGAGGCTTACGCGAACCGACCAGAAGTTAGGATCCGCCGCTGTCGGCGAGAGCCATGTACAGACGCGAGCCGGATGGCCGATCATCCCTTTTCTGAATGCCTAAAACAACGGATAATATTGACAGGTGGGCATTCCGATGACTCTGGAACAAGCGATTCTCGATGCCGTCCGGGCGCTTCCGAACGGACGTGGCCTTTGGGCCGATCTGAGTATCGATTTGAGCACCGAGGACATCGACGAGGCCCGCCGGGAAATGTGGACGGATTTCCCCAGGGATGACTTCTGATGCCAGCGGTCGTCGCGGATACCCACTCCGCGATCTGGTACCTCGCCAACGACCCGAAACTACCTGCGACCACGGCAAAGGCATTGGATGGCGCGTCGGCGGCGGGCGACCCCATCTCTGCCGAAGGCCGAAAAAGGCTGGTGGATGCCCTCGCCCGCCTGACGGTCCATATGAGTTGGCGCCTCTTGACGGGCGTGTGGCTGCCGCGGTCGAGCTGATCGACCAGCGTGGTCCCGGATATGCGCGACCGCATCATATCATTGCCGCCACCGCGCTCTCTTCAGGCGCTGCCCTCGTCAGCCGGGACGGCAAGATTCGTGCGTCACAGGTTCAGGCCATCTGGTAGCGCTCGCATACCTGCAACGGCTATCCGGCGGCTTCCAAACTCCGGAAGGTTCGCCCCGCCTTCGGCATCACTGTTGCCTCCTAAAGCTGGTACACGCCGGGGTTCGAGGCGCTTAGGAACTTCGCTGATGCTTGCTGCCGCAATACTTTGATCTGCTCCGCTGCCGAACGCCAAACCGGCGCTTCTTCAATCGGCATGGCGCAGTGGGCCTGCCGCGACGAACGGCCCGAGAGCACGCGCGTGAACGCCATGACGAGTTCGCCAGAGCCTTTTCGTGCAAGCCCGGGGGGGGCCTTACGGTGCCTTGACCGACAGGACCGTCGGGTTCGCCGCTATGCCGCCGATGCTCACCTGGAGGGGCTGTTCCCCGGAGGCGATGTCCGGAATCACCAGGTTCATCTGCAGCAGTCCCACGAAGCCCGGGGCCAGGCCGGCGAAGGCGATTTTTGCCGGCTGGCCGCCCACCCGTGCTTCGATAGAGGCGACCGGCACGGAAAACGGCGAGGCGGGCGGCGAGGCGCCGGTGGCCACGGGGTGATCCACCGCGCCTTGTCCCGTCAGGTAGACGGTGACGTACTGCCCGGGAGAGGCGGGGGAGTCGGCCGAGTTGAGCGTCTGGTCGGGGTAATTCTGGGCGATGGCGTGGTTGGTTTTCGCCATAGTGAGAACACCCGGCGCGGCGGCCACCACTTCGAACGTGACGGGGCCGGCCTTCAGGCTTCCGGACTGGACTACCAGGTTTGCCGTGCCCACCGAGGTCTCAAACGGCACCTGCACGTTCAACTGGAGCGGGCTCGCAAATATCAGCGGGGCCGGGGTCCCATTGACGATCACGGTAGTTCCGCTCAGCGCGTTCGGAAGCGGCACTGCAGCTGCGGACGCAGTGCCGGCGGCCAGGTTGACGCCGTAGATCGAAATCAGCGAACCGGGGGCGATCCCAGGCAATCCGCTGGCCGCGTTGATGATGCCGGCGCTGGAAGTGGCGGGCAGCGGTGTCACAAGTGGGGCGGGCGAGATCGTGAAAGTGGCGGCGTTGGAATCGGTGGCGCCGGGCGTCGACACTTTGACGCTGACCGCCCCGGGCGCAGCCAACAGGTTGGCCGCTACAGGAGCCGTCAGTTGCGTGGCGCTCAACCAGGTAGCCGGCAGCGGCGAGCCATTCCAGAGTACCGCGGAATTGGCGAGGAAGTTGGCTCCGGCGATGGTGAGAAGCAGCCCCGCACCACCTGCCTGCGCCGAGTTGGGACTGATCGATGCAATCGCAGGAACCGGTGTAACCACCGCCACGGTTACCGGATTGGAAACCAGTCCGCTTGGGTTGGTCAGGGTAATGCGGGCCGTACCGCCCGTGGCGATCAGGCCGGCCGTGACGGTGGCGGTCACCTGGCGATCGGTTACGAAGGCGGTGGTTAAAGGTGTGCCGTTCCAACGCAGCACGCAGTTGACGGCAAAGTTAAGCCCGGCCGCAGTAAGGGTGAACGATGCTCCTCCTGCCGTGACCGAAGCCGGAGTGACAGCGTTGATGCCCGGCTGTGGCGGGTTGATGGCGAACGTGACGTTGTTGGAGACTGCCCCGCCAGGATTCGCGACACTGATGGCGGCCGAGATGGTGTCGGTCAACAGGCTGGCCGGTACCGACGCCAACAGGTCCGACGAGCTCACAAACTGTGTGGTGAGCGGCGAGCCGTTCCACAGCACCGTGGCGCCGGCGGCGAAGTTAGCGCCGTTGACGGTCAAGCTGAATGCCGGCGATCCGGCCGAAGCGCTGCCGGGGTTGAGGCTGGTGACCGCGGGGGCCGGCGGATTGATGGTGAAGATGGAGTTCGCCGAAACCGCTCCTGTTGGGTTGGCGACGCTGATGGCCGCGATTCCCATTGTCTGGATCAGAGCAGGCGGCACCCCGGCGGTCAGTTGCGTTGCATTGAGGAATGTCGTGGCCAGCGCGGAGCCGTTCCACTGGACCACCGAGCCAGGCGCGAAGTTGGAGCCGGTGACGACCAGCACGAATGCTCCGGCCCCCGCCGTGGCGCTGCTGGGGCTGATGTTACTCAGCGAAGGAACCGGCGCCGAAATCGAGAACGGCTGGGTAAGCGAGTGGCCGGACCCGGTGGAATCGGACACCTGCACAGTGGCGGCGCCGGCGAGCCGCAAAGCGGAGGCGGGAACTACGGCCGTCAGAGTGGTGGTGTTGACGCAGGTGGTTGCCAGCGGGGTCTGGCTGCCCGCTTGGGTCAACACCAGGAAGTTGTTGCGCGTGAATCCCGCGCCGGTCGCCGTGAGGGCCACCGCCGGCCCGGTGGCGGCGGCACTGGCCGGGCTGATGCTGAACAGCACTGGCGAAACCGTGACCGGGTAGTCATTCGACGTTGCGCCCAGATCGTCCGTGACCTTGAGCAAGAACCGGCCCGAGAGAGCCCGGTGTATGGGATAGATGGCGGCCTGAACCTGAGACGGGCTGACATACGTAGTATCCAGGGCCTGCCCCGACCAGGTTACGATCACGCCTGGAGAGAAGCCAGTGCCGGCGATCGACAGAGGGAAATACACGCCGCCGGCATCGAATGTGCTGGGCGTCGCGGACGTAATGACCGGCATACCTCGCACATCGAACGGCACAGCCAGGGAGCTGAGGCTGTACATCGGGTCGAAGACCTGGATGGTTGCGGACTCGGCGGCGCTTAACCCGGATGCCGGGATCGTCGCGGTCAAAGTGGCCGAGTCGACAAACACGGTGGTAAGCGCCAGTTGCCGGCCGCCGGCGTTGATCACGAGTTGGAGGCGCGCCGTGAAGCCGAGGCCCTTGGCGGTGAGGGTGAGCCCGGGGCTTCCGGCCAGGACCGCCGGCGGAGTCACGGTAAACAGCACCGGCCGGATGCTTACCGCGAAGGAATTCGACACGCTGCGATCGGGATTGATCACGTTGATGTTGTAGTTGCCGGAGAGCTTGCGCATGTCCGGTGTGACGGGCGCCTGCAGTTGGGTCGCGCTGACATAGGTGGTGGTCAGCGGGCTTTGCGTCCAGTTTACAACGGAGCCGGGGACGAAGCCGGTTCCGGTCACGTTCAGCAGGAAGTATACGCCGCCGGCATCGATCGGGTTGGGCGACGCGCCGGTGATGCTGGGGGCCGCGGCAAAAGCGGCGTGGGCGGCCAGGAGCACCAGCAGCAGTGGGGTCGGCGTGCTCATTTCAGCCAGACCGTCGTGGGCGGCGCGGCCAGGTTGCCCAGCGCCAGTTCCACTGCGGCCGGCCCCGTCGGAACGAAGCCCCCGGGGACGCGCGCGTTTATCTGCAAGACTCCCACTCCGCCCGGGATGGCGCCGGCATAGAGCAGTTCCGCGTTGAGACCAGCGATGGCCAGGGTGACCGGCAGCACCGGGTGCGGGTAAGGTGCGCGCGCCGCCTGGCCGGAGACATTGGGGCCATTGGTGAGGCCTTCGCCGGTGGCAAAGAAAGTCAGGATCGTGCCACGCGGGGCGGGTGAGGATGGCGAGTTGGTGGAGCCATCCTGGTTGATTGCGATGGAGAACATCGCCGGCGCGGCGGCCACCACCGGGAGGTCCAGAACGCCCGCGGAGTGGCCCTGATAGAACACCTCCAGGTGAGTCTGGCCGGCGGTGGCAACGGTGTAGGGCACCTGCGCGTTGATCTGGGAGGATTGCACGTAAAAAAGCGGTGCGGGCACGCCATCGAAGCGGACTTCGGCTCCCGCCAGGAGATTGGCCAGTAGTTCCGCCGAATCGAACGTGCCCGTAATTCCGGTTTCGGGACCGATGCCGGGGCCAAAGATGGTCACAATCTCGCCGGGGGCCACCGGACCCTGGCGGAGGCTGGCGGCGCTAACGGCAGTGAGCACCGGCGTAACCGCGATGGGGTCGGTGGAAAACGAGGAATCGGGAACCAGGCGGCGCACGCGGTTATTGTTGGTGTCGGCCAGGTACAGGCTGCCTGTTCCATCCAGGAAGAGACCGCTCGGGCTATTCAACTGCGCGCTGGCGGCGGGCCCGCCGTCACCCGCGAAACCGGCGTCGTTCTGTCCGGCGATCGTGTGGATGACGCCATCCGGCGTGACCTGGCGGATGCGATGATTGCCGGTATCGGCGATGAAGAGATCGCCGTTGTCATCTGCCGCCACGCCGCGGGGTGCGCTCAACAAGGCGGCGGTGGCTGCGCCTTCATCGCCGCCGAAGCCTGGGTCGCCCGTTCCCGCCACCGTGCCCATGATGCCGGTGGGAGTGACTTTGCGAACGCGGTGGCTGAACGTGTCGGCGATGAAGAGGTTGCCGTGGGAATCGAGGGCACAGGCGCTGGGTTGGTTGAGCTGAGCCAGACGGGCCGGGCCGCCATCGCCCGCGTCGCCCGGCGACCCGTTGCCGGCGGCGGTGGTGACCGCGTCACCGGTTGGCGCCCGCAGAACGCGATGGTTGGCGGTATCGGCAATGTAGAGAACGCCCGCCCGGTCCAGGCAGACCGCCCGCGGGCCGCGCAGCGCGGTCTGGGCCGCCGGCGACCCCTCGGTCCCGATGCCGGCCGTGCCGGTGCCCGCCACGCCACGGATGACGCCGCCGGGCGAGACCTGGCGAATCCGGTGATTCAACGTGTCGGCAATGACGATGTTGCCGGATAGGTCGATGGCTACACCCATCGGCGAGTTGAGGCTGGCCGTAATGGCGGCAACTCCGTCCTCAGAGGCGGCCGCGGCGCCCGTGCCGGCACGCGTGCTGATGTTACCCGAGGCCAACACTTGCCGGATACGCTGCGTGCCGGTATCCGCGATGTAAAGGTTGCCGAAGCCGAGAGCGATGGCGGAAGGCTGGAACAGCAGTCCCGCGGTAGCGGCGCCGCCATCGCCGACGGCGTGCAGGTAGCCATCGCCGGCAACCGTCTGGATGCGGCCGCTGGGGTCCACCGCCCGCACCCGCACGCCATCGGCTATGTAGAGACTGCCGTTGAGGCCGGCCGCCAGGTCGTGCACCGCCGTCATCTGGGCCTTGGTGGCCGGTCCGCCATCGCCCGAGAAGCCCAGGACCGCGGCGCCGGCGAAATCCGTCCACTTCCCGGCCGGGGTGAAGGCGCGGACGATGTTGCTGCTGTCGGCGGTATAGATGACGCCCAGAATATCCACCGCGACCGCCAGCGGCGTGACCAGCGCGGTAGCCGCCGAACCGCCCAGCGCGGTGGCGATGCTGCCACCGGCCAGGATTTTGCGCACCCGATTGTTATGCGAGTCCGCGATGTAGAGTGCGCCGGAACGATCCACGGCAAGGCCGGCGGGATAGGCGAGTTGCGCCAGCGTGGCCGGCCCGCCATCGCCGCTGTACCCGGCCACACCGGTACCGGCGGCAGTCGCGATGCGCCCGTCGGGCGAGACCTTGCGTACCCGGTGGCCTTCGAACTCGCAGATAAACAGGTTGCCGGCCGCGTCCACCGCGACGTTCCGCGGGCTGAGCAGCGCGGCCTCGGTGGCCGCGCCGCCGTCGGACGAAGTGCCCTTGCGGCCCGTGCCAGCGATGGTGATGATGACGCCTTCGGGACTGATGCGGCGGACGCGGTTGTTGCCGAGATCGGCGACGTAGACATAGCCCGCCAGGTCAACGGCGATTCCGTACGGCAGGTTGAGTTGGGCAGCCGCGGCCGGCCCGCCATCCCCGCTGAAACCGGCGGTTCCCGTGCCCGCCAGCGTGGTGATGACGCCGGTGGTGGAAATCTTGCGGACGCGCTGGTTGTCGGTGTCGGAGACGTAGAGGTTGCCCCAGCGGTCCGCCGCTATGCCTTGAATACTCGACAGTTGCGCGGCCGTGGCGGGCGATCCGTCGCCCAAGCTGGCGCTGCCTGCGACGGTTTCGATCCGATAGGCCGACCGCGGTGCGGCGCCGTGAAGGGCTGGGGCCTGGGCCAGGACCAGCAACGTACACCAGTAGGGCTTCATCCGGGCTTAAGAACTTAGTGAGGTTGACGTCAGGAAGTTCTCACCTTGTTCTAAAGGAGAATGAGAGTCGAGAACGGCTTGATCGGCATTACCAAATCACTGCGATCTCCCTGGATCCCAGCGGCTCGGCCCTAAAAGTCGACCAATCAAGGCTGACCATCGAGTGGCTGTTGCTGTCCGTCAGCCGTTTTGGTCTGAAAAATCGGGCATAACGGCCTTGACGCCATGCCAAGATGGGGGGTCAAGGGAGGCCCTCCGCCGGCGCAGTCCGGCAGGTGAAACGGCGGCAAATGCCGGAAACTGACCCTTAAGTCTCAGGCCGGCGCGGCGCCCGTCGCCGTCATGAGTTATGTTATCGCTTATGGCACGAAAGATACGCATCGGCGAGGTTGGCGTGCGAATCGCGCTGGGCGCTACTCGCGGTCGCCCAGCGTTTACCCTTCCTGCTGCGGGCGTGTGTGGTTGTTGACCTGACGGAAGCCGCGGGTTCACGGGCGATGCTGCGCATAAATTTCTGCTCTGCATAAACCACTTATCGTGAGCTCACGATAAGTGGACCGCCCACGCTATGACGAGTATCTTCGGCTGAGCTATGGGAGCATCGCGTTTCCCGGGCCTGACCTTGCGAGGCCGTTATCGATATCTTGAGAAACCGGAAAGGAGTCATCTGCTTTGCGCTACGCAGAATCGAGCCTTCTCACGACCCGGCAGGCCGGCCGCGCACGAGGGCGTCCGCCCCATGCCGCAGCCGCTGCAGCGTGCCGGTGCATTCCGGGATACGCATGAGGTACGTAACGGCGAAGTAGAGCACTCCGTAGACTCCGAGAATCACCAGGCCGGAGCGGATCGGATGGGCCAAGCCGATGGCTAGCTTGACAGCCCAGCCGCTCCCGGCGCTAACGCCTGCCGCCGCCCAGAGCCTCGCCACTAGCGGCGCAGGCAGGCCGGTAGGACCGACGCGGCGGTTGAGGGTTCGGCGGAGCAGAGTGAACTCCACCCATCCCGCCACACCCGCCGACGCCGTCAAGCCGGCTGCGCCCCATCGGGCGTCGAGGCCGATCCACCGGCGTAGCGGAAAGGCGCAGAAATATCCGAAGGCGATCGTCAGGGCCACGCGCAGGACGGCGAATCGCAATGGAGTTCGCGTGTCGCGCAGCGCATAGTACGTGGACGCATAGAGGCGGCCCATGGTCGACGCCAGCAGGCCAATGGCGGAGCCGGCGACGATGGCCCACACGTAAGCCGCGTCCGCCCGCGTGAACCGGCCCGACACGTAGAGCATCGCGGTGATCACGTCGCCCAGCGCCAGGAATGCCATCGCCGAGGGCACGATGAAAAAAGCGATCTGGCGCAGCCCGGCGTCCAGGCGCTGTCGCAGCGCGGCCGCGACCTGGGTCGCGTCGCCAAGCGCGCTCGACATGGCGGGCAACTCGGCCGCCGACACTGCCATCCCGAACAGGCTGACGGGCAGCGTGTAGAGCGATTGCGCCGTGGTCATCCCCGCCATCGCACCCTTGCCGAGCAGGCTGGCCAGCGCCTGGTCGACGTAGGCGCTGATCTGCACCACGCCGCGGCTGATGGAGACGGGCGCGAAGTTGCGGATGACCTCGCGGACGTGCGCGGTCTGCGTGTCGAGATGCAGCCGCAACTCGTGCAGCAAGCGCAGCACGGTAGGCGCCTGCACCCCGAACTGGAGCGCGCTGCCGAGCACGGTACCCCACGCCAGCTTGACCGCGAGCGGCGGCTGGTCGAGCCGGCGGTACGCCAACATGGTGAAGATCATAGCGGCGTTCCAGATCACCGGCGCGGAGTACGACAGGAAGAACTTGCGATGGCTGTTCAGAATGCCCAGGCACCAGGCCGAACAGACCAGCAGGCCCGCGCCGGGAAACAGAATGCGCACCAACAGGATGGTGAGCTCGCGCTTTTGGCCAATGTAACCGGGCGCGATGACCGGCATCAGGTACGGCGTGGCCAACACGCCCACCAGCACAATCAGAGCTGTGGACAACCCGAGAATCGCGCCGATGGCGCCGGCAACGCGGTCCGCTTCGGCCTCGTCGCCTTCCGCCAACAGCTTGGCATAGACCGGAATGAACGACGCCGAGAGCACACCTTCGCCGAAGAGGTTTTGCAGAAAATTCGGCACCCGGAGCGCGGCATTGAAGGTGTCGGCGGTGTCGGACAATCCGAAGTAGTGGCTGAAGACGCGCTGCCGCACCAGGCCCATGAGGCGGCTGAGCAGGATCCCCGCGCCTACCAGGAATGCATGCGTGCCGGAGGCCCCGCCGTGCGGACTTTTGGCCACTAGGCCAGTTTCTCCAGCACCGCGTTGGTGACTTCTTCCGTGCTGCTTTTGCCGCCGAGATCGGGCGTGCGCACCTTGCCCTCGGCCAGCACGGCAGCTACGGCGGCCTCGACCCCAGCCGCGGCTTCGCTCATCTCCAGGTGATCGAGCATCATGGCGGCGCTGAGGATTTGGGCGAGCGGGTTGACGATTCCCTTCCCTGCAATGTCCGGCGCCGAGCCGTGAACCGGCTCGAACATCGAGGGGAAACGGCGCAACGGGTCGAGATTCGCGCTGGCCGCAAGGCCCATGCTGCCGATGATGATGGCCGAGATATCGCTGAGGATGTCGCAAAAAAGATTGGAGCCGACCACCACGTCGAAGCTCTCCGGACGCCGAATGAAGTTCATGGCGGCGGCGTCCACCAGCAGCGATTCGGTCTGCACGGCGGGATAATCGGCCGCTACCGCGTCGAAGGTGCGGTCCCACATCGTCATGCTGTAGCCCTGGGCGTTCGACTTGGTGATCGATGTAACCCGCCTCTTCTTGTTGCGCTTGACCGCGAGTTCGAAGGCGAATCGCACGATGCGCTCAACACCGCGGCGCGTAAAGACGGAGGTCTGGATGGCCACCTCTTCAGGCTGGTGATGGTAGACAAAGCCGCCGACCTGGGCGTATTCGCCCTCGGTGTTCTCGCGGACCACGACGAAATCGATATCGCCGCCCTTGGGCTTGGCCAGCGGAGACTCCACGCCGGGGTAAAGATACGCCGGCCGCACGTTGGCGTACTGGTCGAAAGCGCGGCGGATGGGAAGGAGCAGGCCGTTGAGCGTGGTGTGGTCGGGGATCTCGGGGTGGCCGACGGCGCCGAGGAAGATGGCGTCGCAGGGCTGGAGCAGGTCGATGGCGCCGGCCGGCATCATGCGGCCCCAGCGGAAGAAATGGTCGGCGCCCCAGTCGAAGTCCTGGAACGCGAACGTCACGCCATGTCTTTTCGCGACTTTTTCCAGGACGCGCTTGCCTTGGGGGACGACCTCGGTACCGACTCCGTCACCGGCAATCACCGCAATCGTAAGAGTCTTCATTTGGCTGAAGACGATTTTAGCGAGGTTCGGCACCGAACTGGGAATGGGACGCTCCGGCAAATATAATTAAGAAATGGGGCAGGAATTCCTGCGCGCGCCGCTTGCCAAGCTCGGCACGCCTGTCTGCCGGATCGGTCTTTCGGCTTCGTACCGTCCGGGGCGTGAAACCGTCTACAAGGCGTTCGACGAAGGGATCGATTATTTCTTCTTCTTCGGCATCGATAACCAGATGACGCGCGCGCTCGGCGATGCCATAGGCGCGCGTCGCGATCGATATGTGCTGGCGACCGGCGCCTACAATTACATCCTCGGCCATCAGAATCTGCGCCGCACTTTGGAAAAGCGCCTGCGCCAGGTGAAGACGGACTACATCGATATCTTCCACTTCCTGGGAGTGACCAGACGCCGGCATTTAACGGCCCAGGTCCGGGAAGAACTGCAGGCCGTGCGCGAGAGTGGACTGGTGCGAGCGGTCGGCATCTCCACGCACGACCGCCGGTTCGCCGTCGAGTTGGCGCGCGAAGGAACGCTGGACGCGATGATGATCCGGTACAACGCGGCGCACCGCGGCGCCGAGACCCAGATCTTCCCAGACCTTCCCGAGTCGAATCCGGCGGTGGTGAGCTTTACGGCCACGCGCTGGCGCTATCTGATGCGCCGGCCCCGCGGCTACTCCAGCCAGGGGCGCATCCCGACGGCGGGCATGTGCTACCGCTTCGTGATGTCGAACCCGGCGGTAAATGTTTGCCTCATGGCGCCGGCCAACCTGCGGCAGTTCGAGGCCAACCTAGGCGAGATCCGCCAGGGTCCGCTGGCCGAGGACGAGCTGCAGTTCATGCGCGGATTTGGCGACGTGGTTTACACCCAGTACCGATCGTTCATGTAAAGATCCGCCGGTACGCGCCATCGAGGCGTCGTCCGGTTCCACGTGGCCGTCGGGCAGCAGCCAGCGGTTGAGCCGCTGGTGGACCAGGAGGAGGACTCGAGCAGCAGCAGGATCAGTTCGCAGCTTTTGGAGCGCCTGGCCATCGGCGGGGTCATCGAAGCTCCCCCGGAGGTTTCAAGGCATCCACCGGCTGCACGTAGACGTTTCGCACCGGGTAGGCCAGGGCAATGCCTAGCTGATTGAAACGGGTCAGGATCCGCTTCCGCAACTGGCTCCGCACGCGGGTTTGGCTGGCAAAGTCGCTCACCTGGTAGTTGAGGCTGAATCCGAGCCCGGTCTCGGTGAAGCCGGGATCGAACGTGACATTGGGCGGCGGCTCGGCGCGCATCCCGTCGATCTCCGAAGCCCCACTAAGCCCGATTTCCAGCAACACCCGCTCCACCAGTTCGGTGTCGCTATCCGTAGCCACGGTGACCTGAACACTCGACCCCATGCGCTTTTCAGGCATCGAGAAGTTCGTGACAATTGCCTGGGAGAGTTTGGCATTGGGCACGATGATCATGTTGTCGGTCTGCGCCCGAATCGTGGTACACCGCCAACCGATGTCGTTGACGTAGCCCTCCTCGCCGGTATTCAGCCTGATGTAGTCGCCCGGCCGAAGTTGCCTGGCCACCGCCACATAGAAGCCGCCGAACAGGTTCGAAAGTGTGTCTTGCAGTGCCAGGGCCACGGCCAGGCCGCCCACTCCGAGGGCGGTCAGGATGGGCGCCGGCGACAGACCGAAATGCCAGAGCAATAGCAAGACACCGGTGATCGCAACCGAGATCTGCGCCAGGTTCTGGCTGAGCGTAGTAACCGGCAAGGCGCCGGGGATCTGGTCGCCATACAGCCGGACCAGATCGCCCACCAGCCGGACGCACATCAGGGTCATCGAACCGGCCCAGAGCACCAGCAGAATCTCCGCCCCAACCCGCGTCAGGCGCGCGGGAAGTTCGGAGGACTGCATCCCGAAATGCAGGGCCAGGATGAGGCACCAAATCAGGGTGGGTCCGCGAAGCGCCTGCGTCAGAATCTGTCCGGCGCGGCTCGGCCGGCTCTGGTTCCAGGCGCGCAATGCCCGCATGAGCAGTCGGCGGACGAGCCAGCAAGCCAGCAAGGTGGCGCCGAAGACCGCCAGCGGCCCAACCACTTCCATTGGCCGCTCGACCAAGACACGCCGCAGCCCCGCGAATCCGCTTCTCATGAGTTCCAGATTCGCATAAAACAAATTCGCATAAAACAAAAGGGTTGCACGCCAGATCGCCAAGCGCCGTCAAATCTGGTGTGGGGCTACGTCTGTCCATTTGGGGCCTGATGTTGGTGGCTTGCCTCGCCGCGCAGCAACCCGACCCGTCGGCGGATTCGACCCTGGTCCGCGAACCCACCGCCGCCGACCTGTATGCCCGCGGCCGAAAGGCGGAACGCACCGGCCACATCGCCGAGGCCTACGTCTTGTACTCGGAGGCCGCCGCCATGTCGCCGAAGAACAAGACGTACTGGCTGCGGAGTCAGGCCCTGCGCACCCGCGCTTCCATCGAAGCCAAAGTGCAGCCTCCCTCGTCCGCCGATTCTGCCGTCGAAGCGGCCACCGAGGACGCGCAGGAGCCCCGCTTCGAGCATCAGTTCGCCTTCCCTACCCCGCAGGATCTTGACGACGCCCGCAAGCCTCTGCCCCCCACCGAGCTGCTGGCGACGCCGGGCGCCAAGGATGTCGACTTCCGCGGCGACGCCAAAGCTCTTTTTGAGAAAGTCGCTCAGCTCTACGGTCTGGACTGCGTTTTCGACGACGATTTCCAGGCTGGCGCCGCCTTTCGGTTCGAACTCAAAGAGGTGGACTACCGCGAGGCACTGCACGGTCTGGAAGCGGCTACCGATTCCTTCATCGTTCCGCTTTCGGCGAAGCTGTTTCTGGTGGCTAAGGACACGGCGCAGAAGCGCCGGGAGCGGGAGGCGACGGCGGCCATCGAGTTGCGGCTGCCGGAAGCCACCAGCCAGCAGGAGTTCAACGCCGTGATCACCGCGGTCCAGCAGGCCTTCGCCATCGAGAAGGTGGCCTTCGACACGCACAACAACACCGTAATCCTGCGCGACCGGATCTCGAAGGTGATCCCGGCACGGTTGATGTTTGAAGACCTGATGTACCCGCGCGCGCAAGTGATCGTGGAGATGCAGTTCCTCGAAGTGAGCCGCAACGACGTGATCACCTATGGCGTGGACTTTCCGACCACCTTCCCGATGCTGGCCTTCACTCACATCCTGAACAGCCTGGTCACCGCTCCCACAGGTGTCTCCGGGATCCTCTCGTTTGGTGGGGGCAATACGCTGATCGGGATCGGGATCATGAACGCTTCTCTCGTGGCCCAGATGACGGCCGCATCCGGCAAGCTGCTGCTTCAGGCGACGATACCGTCGGCCGACAATCAGCCGGCCACAATGCACGTGGGCGATCGCTACCCCATCTTGACCTCCGGGTATTTTGGCCCGTCCAGTTTCTCGGGCCCGGGCGCCTACACGCCGCCGCCATCCTTCACTTTCGAGGACCTCGGCCTGACGATGAAGGTGACGCCCACCGTGCATGAGACGACTTCCGTGACGCTCGACATCGACGCTGAGTTCAAAGTGCTGTCGGGCGCCTCGTCGAATGGGATTCCAGTGGTATCCAGCCGGGTTCTGAAGTCCAAGGCCGATCTGAAATTTGGCGAGTGGGCGGTGGTGGCGGGGCTGCTGGACCGGGACGAAGCGCGCACGGTGGCGGGGCTCGCCGGCGTCTCGCGCATTCCCGTGCTGAGCGACCTCACCAGCAAGCATGAACACGACCAAAGCGGCGGCGAAGTTCTGATCCTGCTACGTCCGCACCTGGAGACCCTGCCGCCGAGCGTTGCGGGCACGCACACTTTCCGGATGGGTTCCGACAACCGCCCGCTGACGCCAATGTAGTGTATGGGTGGGGCAGGCGGTTTCGTCCCCACGGCGCGTTGCATCCAGGAATGATATCGAAGATAATCGTACCTGGAAGTCTAATAATGATCATTCAGGGCGCCAAGCGCTCGTGTATCTTCCTTTTGTGCCTGCCCGCTGTTTTGTGGGGTGTTAACCCGGTAACGCCTGGGTCCTGGATTCCGGCACGCTGGCCGGGAGGACCGCTGGAGTTGGAGTGCCGCACCAAGGCCAAGACCAAGGCCGCCTTGACCGATCCGGCGCTCCGCGAAGCCATCGCAACCTGGTACGACCCGGCAACTTTGAGACTCCTGGAAGGATCGCCGGTGAACTGCCTGCTGCTCACCTGGAGCGCCGGCGCGGATCGCCGGACCGAACAGCGGCAACAGCAGCTTGTCAAAGCATACGCAGCCGAAGCTCATGCGCGAGGCATCGCCGTCCTTGGGTTAATCTATCCGGGCGCCGACCCGTCGCAGTTCGCCCTACCGGCCGCGGACGCACGCCTGGACGGGTTTGTCCTGGATGGACAGTTCCCCGCCGGATTCAACGAACAGTTGGCCAAAGCCCAGACCCCGTCCTCATCCGCTGTGGTAATCCCGATCGCGGCCGAGGCGGCGTCCATACGCAGCGCAGGGCTGCCGGTATTCGCCGTGGAAGGAGTTCCGCCCAGCGCGCGCAATCTTTCGGACATGGGGATCCGCGGGTCGCCGTCAAGCGAACCATGGATCGAATCCAACGTGTGGCTCGTGCGTTCTTTTCGGCTCGCGTCGGTCTGGCGCCCGGTCTGGATCAGCTATCAGCCCGACCGCGGCACGCCTGAGGACTACGTCAGATCGGTGGCCGATTCCGCAGTGGCGGGAGGCCGCTGGATCGTCGCACTCGATGACGGCCTGCGCGCGAAGCTGCGGCTCGGCGAGCCTGCGGCGGTGGCTGCTTGGCGGCGCATCGGCGCTGGCCTCAAGTTCGCCGAGGATCACGCGGAGTGGCGCGGCTTCGAACCCTACGGAAACCTCGGGGTGATCGTGGACACTGCCGCCGCGGATCGCGAGATGGCTGATGAGTACTTGAAGCTGGTGGGGCGCCGCCAAGTGCCTTACCGCCCCATTGCGCGCTCTCAACTCAGCCCTGCATCACTCACTGGCTTTCGGGCAGTGCTGGCAACGGAGCTTGACCCGCCGACCGCGGGCGAGCGAAAGTTGCTGGCGGCGTTCGCAGAGAACGGCGGTCTGGTGGTAGCAGGCCCATCCTGGGGCAACCCGCCCAAGGACGAACCCTTCGCCGAAATGCCGCTCGGAAAGGGCCGCGTGACGGTCTACAAGGACCCGAATCCCGAGAACGTGGCGCGCGACATGCGGGATTTGCTCTCACACCGGGAAGCGGGAGTGGCCGCGTTCAACGTGCCGTCGGTCATCACTTATGCGAGCCGCAGTGGCGACGGCAAGCGCCTGCTGGTACAGTTGCTCAACTACTCCGAGTTCCCATCTACCGATATCACTATCCGGGTCATTGGAAATTTCAAAACCGCGCGGCTGTTCACGCCGGAAGGGCCTCCCGCCAGTCTGTCGATGAACCGGGCGGAAGGTCAAATCGATGTCACCATCCCGAAACTCGTTTTGTGGGGTGGGCTGCTCCTGGAGTAACGGAGCAAAGAGGAGAAAGGCATATGAACGACGCTCACGGCAATCTCACGCGGCGGGCTTGGCTCGCCGCCTCCGGGCTGGCGGCAAGCGCTCTTTCCGCGGCAAGGGTTCAGGCGGCCCCGCAGGCTCCGGCCCGCTCCGCCCCGGCGGCCCCCGTCGCGATCGCGAAAGTTCCCAATTACGACGAGGACCTGGTCGCCCAGTTCCGCAAGATGTTCGATCAGGTCGGCGGCATCCAAAGCCAGGTGCAGGGCAAGACGGTAGCCATCAAAGTCAACCTGACCGGGGGCAACCGCTTCGAAGGTTTCACCGCCGGCGATACGCACTGGGTCCATCCCAAGGTGGTCGGAGCCGTCACCGCGGTGCTCGGCCAGTTGGGCGCCAAACGCATCCGGATCCTGGAGAGCGCCGGCGGGCGCCGGCCCGACACCAAGCTCGAAGACAAGCTGCTGCAAGGCGGATGGGATGTAGCCGCTCTGCGCAACGCCGCGCCGCTGGTCGAGTTTGAAGACACCAACGGGCTCGGCTTTGGCAAGCAATACTCCACCTTTAAGGTGAGGACCAAACCTTATATTTTCCCTGCTTTCCAATTGAACCACTCGTACGAAGATTGCGATTTCTTCGTAAGCCTGGGCAAGGCCAAGAACCACGAAGAGATGGGCATCACCATGTCCATCAAGAACATGTTCGGCGTGACGCCGACGGCGCTGTATGGCGGCCGCGAGCGGATCTTCCACTACGGGCAGGTGCAGGCGCCCTCCGGCGCGACAGCGGAGATGGACCCGGGGTCCAACCGCTACGAGGGCTGGCGTTTGCCGCGGATCCTGGTCGATATCATCGGGGCGCGGCCCATCGACCTGGCGATCAACGACGCGATCATCTCGACGGTGGGCGGCGAAGGCCCTTGGGTGCTCGGGGCCCGCCCGATCAAGCCCGGTCTGCTAGTGGTAGGACGGAACTGCGTGAACACCGACGCGGTTACCATGGCCACCATGGGTTACAATCCGCGAGCGGGACGGCACGAAGCGCCGTACCGGCTTTACAAGGGTCCGGGCAACCATCCCAAGGAGCAATTGACTCCGTCCGATGAGACGTTCCAATACGCCGATAATATGATGCTCCTGGGCGAGGCCGTAGGGCTTGGCTCGGCGGACCTCGACAAGATCGACGTGCGCGGCGTGCCCATCAAGGATGCGACCTTCGAATTCGAGGCCTTCTGGAAGAATCAGATGCCTAAGCCGGCATAGCCGGAACCAGGCAGGAACCGCTGGAGGCGCGGGTCTTCTTCTGACTCCTTCTTTAGTAGAATGAACCTCAAACGGAAGGAGCTCTATGCGCATCAGCCGACGGCGTCTCTTTCAATCCGGCGGTCTCGTGGCAGCCGGAATCGCCGGCCTCGAATCGGCCGCCGCGGCGCCCGCCAGCGGCCCGGCCCCGGAGGTCTACACCCGCCTCGGCGTCCGCCCTTTTATCAATTGCACGGCGACGCTCACCATTAACGGCGGCTCCCTGATGTTGCCCGAGGTGATCGCCGCCATGGAGCAGGCCTCGCACTTCCACGTAAACCTGGACGAGCTGATGGAGAAGGTGAGCGGCCGCCTCGCTGAACTGCTCCAGGTGGAGTGGGGCATCGTGACCGCCGGCACCGCCGCCGCTCTGACGCACGCCACCGCCGGCGTCCTGGCCGGAACGGACCCGGAGAAGATCCAGCGGCTGCCGAACCTCGAGGGCCTGAAGAACGAGGTGATCATCCCGCGTGAATCGCGCAACGCCTACGACCACGCCGTTCGCACGCTCGGTGTCACCGTGGTCGAGGTCAACACGCCCCAGGAGCTGCGCGCCGCCATCAGCCCCCACACGGCGATGATCGAGTTGCTCGGCAACTATTTCGGCAAGGCCAGCCTCGATCTGAAAGACATCGCGCCCATCGCGCGCGCCGCCGGCATTCCGATCCTTGTGGACGCCGCCGCGGACTACCTCATCGTGCCCAACCCCTACATAGCGCAAGGGGCAGACTTGGTGGCTTACAGCGGCGGGAAGATCATCCGCGGCCCCCAAGGCGCCGGACTACTGCTCGGCCGCCGCGATCTGGTCCGCGCGTCGTGGGCCAACAGCGCGCCCCATCACGCCTTCGGCCGCGCGTTGAAGGTCACCAAGGAAGAGGTGATCGGGATGTTGCGCGCCGTGGAAACCTGGCGCTCGGATCGCGATCTGGCGGCGGACTTCCGCACCTGGGAATCCTGGTACGCTCACATCTCCGAACGGATCACCAAGGTCGCGGGCGTGCGCGCGGAGGTGAAAGGGCCAATCCGCGGCGGCCCGTTTCCAACCCTCAGCATTTCCTGGGACCCGGCACAGGTCAACCTCACAGCCGGAGAGGCCGGCCGCCGGTTGCTCGAAGGCGAGCCGCCGATCATGACCCATGCCGAGGGCGAAGGCCACGGGTTCCTGCTGCGTCCGGTGGCCATGAAACCAGGCGAGTACGAGATCGTGGCGCGCCGACTTTACGAAGTTTTCTCCTCCGCCCCGAAGAAGGGAGAAGCGCGCGCGCCCGATCCGCCCTCGCTGAACGTCACTGGTTCATGGGATCTGGAGATCCAGTATGAGGTCGGCTCGGCGCGCCACCAGCTTTTTCTGGCGGCCGACGGAAACCGAATCACCGGGACCCACGCCGGTTGGGCATACCAGGGCGACCTCAAGGGCGAAATCAGCGGCGATCGAGTGAAACTTCGCAGCACATTGCCCGCGGACGGCAACGTGCTCACCTATGCGTTCACCGGATCGGTGAGTAAACTCGGCATCTCCGGCGATGTCCGGATAGGCGAGTACGGTTCCGCCAAATGGCATGCGCGCCGGCACGCCTCAGATGCGTGATCGCCGGCGCTACCTCCAGCCTCCTCCGAGGGCCTTGTAGAGCGCCACCAGATTCGTTACCACGGCTGTGTCGCTTCGGACCAGGTCGTCTTCGATGGCGAGTTGTTGGCGTTGGGCGTCGAGCACCGTCAGGAAATCGGCCAGGCCGCCGCGGTAGAGTTCGTTGGCAAGTTGAGTGGCCTCCTGGCTGGCTTGGGCCGACACCTGGAGGTGTTCCCGGCGTTCCTGCTCGCGGCCGTATGCCGTGAGGGCGTTCTCGGTTTCTTCCAGCGCGCGCAGCACCGCGCCCTGATACTCGAGTTGTGCCTGGCTCAGCCGCTGTTTCTGCGCCTCCATGTTGGCGCGCAGGCGGCCGCCGGTGAAGAGCGGCAGCTTGATGGCAGGGCCAACCGAGAAGAAGTTGCCCGCACCCAAGGTGAGGCCCGACCACGAGGTGCCTTGGCGGCCCGCGGCGCCGGTCAGGGTGATCTTCGGAAAGAAATCGGCGTGCGCCACGCCCACCCGAGCGCCGGCAGCGGCCACCTCGGCGTCGGCCCGGCGAATATCCGGGCGGCGCTTCAACAGGTCGCCCGAGAGGCCCACGGGGACTAACGGGGGCGTCGCGGGCAAGGGCTTGGCCTCGGTGAGTTCACCTGCCAGCGTGCCCGGTTCCTCACCCAGCAGCACCGACAGGCGATGAATGCTCATCTGCCGCGCCGATTCGAGCGCGGGCACGGCGGCCTGTGTGGCGGCCAATTGCGACAACTGGCGTTCTACGTCCAGCCGGGTTCCCAGCCCGGCTTCGAAGCGCGCTTGGGTCAGGTCGAGGGAGTCGGTTTGCAGCTTGATGTTGCGCCCGGCGATGTCGAGCCGGCGCTGGGCGCCGCGCAGTTCCGCGTAGTTGCGCGCCACTTCCGCCAGCAGGCTGACCAGGGTATCGCGCCGCGCTTCTTCGGCGGCCGCTGCGTCCGCTGTCGCGGCTTCCAGCGCGTGGCGCTTGCCGCCAAAAAAGTCGATCTCCCAGCTTGCGTCGAAACCCTGCTGGAAAACGTTGGTCTCGAAGGGGGCCAACAGCGACGATTGGCTGCCTGCATTCGGACGGAAGATGCCCTGGGTCAGGCCTCCGCGAACGCGCTGCGGCGACTCGCTGGTCTCGACCGAGGGCAGCAGCGCAGACCGCGCCACGCCACGCGCAGCGCGCGTTTCCAACAGACGGGACGTCGCGATCTTCAGGTCGAGGTTGGCGCGCACGGCGCGCTCGATGAGCGAGTCCATCTGCGCGTCGTGGAAGCTCCGCCACCATTGCTCCACCGCCGGCTCGGCACTGGCGCCGGCGGCCGGCTCATGAAACTGCGCCGGGATCGACGCGCTCCAGGCGAGCGAAGCGCCAGCCAGAATCAACGATAGGGCCCGAGTCATTTCTGCCCTCCCGCTTCAATGAAGACATCCAACTGCTGGCCCGCATAGACGGGGGCGCCGGGGTCGAGTGCGAAGATCATCTGCAAGACGCGCGTGTCCACGCGCTCGGTGCTGTCGCCAGTGAGGTTTCGCTTGGGGATCACGTACGGCTCCACGCGCACAAAGCGCAGCGGCAGGCGCCGGCCCGTGTTGCCGCGCACAGTGCCGGTGGCGGTGGCGCCGGGCTTCACGCGCCAGGCGTCCTGCTCGTCGATATCGGCCCGCACATGGAGCCGGGCCGTGGCGCCCATGAGGATGAGCGGCTGCGCCAGCGGCCCCGATTGCGCGTATTCGCCGGTATGCACCTTGCACTGCAAGATCTCCCCGTCGATGGGCGCGGTCACCACCAGGCGGCTCAGGTCGGCTTGAATGCGTTCCACCTGGCGCCGGGCCTCGTCCACCTCGGCGCGGGCGATATCCAGGTCGGGCTTCCACGTGCCGGCGCGGAGCAACGCCAACTCGCCTTTGGCCTGCTCCACGCGCGCTTCGGCGGCCTTCACGGCGAGGCGGCGCCGCTGTAAGTCTTCGTCGCGAATGGCGCGCTTGTCGCGGACGCTCTCGATGAGATTGAGTTGAACCGCGGCGTCCTGGAAGAGTTGTTCGGACTCGCGGACCCTGGCTTCGGCGGGCGGCAGATCCTCGGGCCGCGGCGCCATGGCCAGTCTTTCGAGCTTGGCTACTGCCACTGACAGAGCGCTGTTGCGTAACGCCAGTTCGGCCTGCAGGTCGCGGTCGTCCAGCGAGAAGAGGCGGGCGCCCTTGCGCACTCGGTCGCCTGCCTGGACGTCGACGCGGGTGACCAGGCCCGGCACCGGAAGGCTGATGGCGATGTTCTCCGACTGGGGTTCCACCAGGCCCACGGCGCCGACTTGATTGCCGTAAACGGCCGCGGGCGGCGCGGCCGGAGGCGCCAGCCTGGCATGGACCGGCTGGCTGTGGACGATCTGGAAAACGGCGAACGCCAGAGCGAGCGCCGCGAAAATGGGCAGTCCGTACTTGGTCATTAGTTCACTCCTGCGAGCTTGGTTTGGGTAAGCATGGTTTGGGCAGGCTGGAGGCCCGCCGCCCCGCTGGTGTCGACGATCCGGCCGTCGTCCATGTGGGCGATGCGGTCGGCAAATTGAAAAACGCGGCTGTCGTGCGTCACGACCACCACGGCGCGATCCGGCCGGACGGCAACCCTAGTGAGCAACTCCATCACGGCGTTGCCGGTTTCGTGATCGAGAGCCGAGGTCGGCTCATCGCACACCACCAGGCGCGGCTCGTGGACCAGGGCTCGCGCCAGGGCGACGCGCTGCTGCTGGCCGCCGGAGAGTTGCGAGGGTAGAGCGTGGAGCCGCTCACCGAGGCCCAGTTGGCTCAGCAACCCGGAAGCGGCGGCCACTGCCTTCTTCTTGGGGACGCCGGCGGCGAAGAGCGGCACGGCGGCATTTTCCGCGGCCGTGAGCGCCGGCAGCAGGTTGTACTGCTGAAAGACGAAGCCGATGTTGCGGCGGCGGAACTGCACGGCGTCGCCGCCCGACATGCGGCTGGCATCTTCGCCCAGCACCATCACTTCGCCGCTGTTGGCGTTCAACAGCCCGGCGACCACGGACAGCAGCGTGGTCTTGCCGCAGCCGCTGGGCCCCACCAACAGCGTCATCTCGCCGAACGGCACGTCCAGATCGACGCCGCGCAAGACGCGCACCTGGTTTTCCCCGGCGCCGAAGCTCTTAGTTACGCGGCGGCAAACCACCGCGGGGTGAGTCATGGTTTGAACGGTATGAGTCATCAATTAACCTCCAACTAAGGAAGAAGTAGATGCCAGTGGCCAGTCGAACCGGCATCGGGCAACTCACCCGCGGAAGACTATGGCGGGTTCAAGCACCAAAACGCGGCGGATGCTCATCAGGCTGGCGGCCATCACGATGAACAACACTACCGCACCGGTTCCGGCAGCGATCTGCCAGAACAACACAAAGCCCCTCAGATCCAGATTGGCCTTGGTAACTTCGAAGAACGTCGCGGTCATGGCGATTCCGATGGAGTAGCCGATCGCGCCCACCATTAGCGCCTGTTGCAGGATCATCCCCGTGATGCGCCAGTTGGTGACGCCGATGGCCTTGAGCGCGCCGAATTGTTTCAGGTTTTCCAGCGTGAAGATATAGAAGGTCTGGCCCGCCACAATCGTGCCCACCACCAGGGCGATGGCGATGGTGATTCCGAAGTTCACCGGGATGCCGGTGTGAGCGATGTAATAACGAATCGTCTGCCAGCCAAAGTCGCTGGCAGTGGCTGCGTGGAGCCCGGTGGCGGCGGAGATGCGGCGGCAGATTTCGCCGTCGCCGATGCCAGGCTGCGTCTTGACCAGAACGAAGGACAGCAGGTTGCGCTCGCGGCCCACGTAGGTCATGGCCTGGCTGTAGCGCGCGTAGAAGACCGGTAGGTTCTGGAACGGCGCGGAGGAGTTAAAGATACCTTGAATGGTGACGCGGTGGTCGTTCAACTCGAGCGTCTTGCCCAGCGCGTATGGCTGCTTAGGGAAAAAGAACTCGTACCCGACGCGGTCCACCAGCACCGCGTTGGGTTGGCGCAGATCCTCGGGCGAACCCAGCACCATGTCGCGCGGAGCACCTACCAGGGTGGCGTCGTCCACGCCCATCATGATCACCACGCGGAAGTTCCCGTCGAAGGCTTTGGCGCGCGGCAGGCCTTTGAATAGCGGCACGGCCCACTCCACACCCTCGACGCCGCGTACCCGATAAACATCGTCGTCGGTGAGTGCTTTCACTTCGTCGAAGTATTGCGTCTTCGGGTCCATCACCCAGATGTTGGCGTCTCGGATGTCTTTGATCTGGCTGGTGGTGCGGTTCATGATGCCGGCAAAGATGGAGCTTTGGTGCGACATCAGAAACGTCGAGAAGGCCACCGCGAAAATGAGGCCCAGGTATTTGGCGCGGTCGCCAATCAGCATTTGCAGCGCAACGAAATTCATGTTTCCCTCGCCTTTCTGTGTGAACTACGTATATTCGATGAACAATGTTCACAGGAGACGCAAAAAAAATGGCTACTTTCCGGGCCGGCGGCGTAGTCCTTCAACCAGAGTGTTCACCATTCGGTCGATCAACCGGCTCTGCTCGACAAACGGGAAGCCGGTACAGGTAATCAACACCGATGTCAGGCCATGAATCCCGGCCCACAAGGTCTGCGCCAGTTCATCCCCGTCGTCCGAGACGAGTTCGCCGGCATCGATACATTCCTGGACGCCCTGGCGCAAGCACGAGAAGGCTTTCAGCCCGGTGGTCTGGAAAGCCGACGCGGCAGTACCCAGGTGGAGCTTGGCCTGAATGAATGTCGCTACATAATGATTGGGGTTATCGAGGCCAAATTGGATATAGGTTCGCAGCCCGCGCCGCAACTTATCGAGCGGGGCGGATTTGTCGTGTTCGATGGCCTCCATCCTACGAATGAGTTTGGCAAACGTTTCTTCGCAGATGCGGTTCAGAATCTCGGCTTTGTCGCGGAAGTAGAGGTAGATGGTGCCGGGCGCGTACTCGACTTTATCGGCAATCTTACGAATCGAAACGCTCTCGTATCCTTCCTTGACAAAAAGGGTGCGGGCGGCATCCAGGATTTCCCCCCGGAGGTCTTCTTTTTCGCGCGCTCGCCTCTGTTGAACGCCCATGGCCGTCGTCTTTCTGAACAGTGTTCAGTGTAAACCTGCCTGATGGCGTTGTCAAGAAAAAAGTTGGGGGGCTGGCCATCCCGGTCCGATATCCACCTCGGAGATGACGGCAAGGCCGAGGCAGTAGTGAAAAGCATTTTTGCTGGACGGTATCTTCGGATTCGACGCCGACCCCCTCCGCTCCGTCACCGGCGCTCCCCTGGTGCATCCGACCCCCACCTTCCATGTGGGCTTCTGGTTCGACGGTCCACAGGATGCGGCCACATGCGGCTTCGATCCCTCCAAGCCGACGCCATTCAACTCCGAGCACAAGGCCGGCCCGAACGCCAAGATCAGCCTGCCCGATCCCGCTACTACCAACCTGGGCCCGCTGTCCACCAAGAACGCCAGCGCCGCGAATATTACACCGACGCCATACTAAGTCTTGGGGAGCATTCAGCCGGTATTAGGGTTTCAAACTTATCGGAGGATTGTAATCGCTCCGCCCTCCAAGACTCAGGAGCCGCGCAGAGTCGATTGGAACAATCCGTTAGTTTCCCAGTGATCTTCCGTCGTCGCAAACCTGGCAAAAATCCGGTCCCACCGTTCGTTTTCCAGGCACTCCGGGCAACGTCGGCACATGCAGCGTAGATACGGCCGAAGCGGCGGAAGCGGGCCATCGGACACGGTCGCTATGCGAGGTTTTGAAGCCACTTTCATACCTGGTCTCCTCTGGGGTTCGGGTCATATGACCCGTGGATTTTCTCTTCTCCCCACGACACAAGAGTAGGCTGGCATCAAAACGGAGTCGTTGAGCTCATGTGAAAGGTCTGTAAATTAGCCGGCTGGATTACGGGAGCCCGGAGGCCTACCCTAATCCGAGCGCAGCGCTTGCATGACGTCGACGCGGGCGGCGCGGGCCGCGGGCAGTACGGACGCGACCACCGCGGCAGCCAGCAGCAACACCGCCGAACCGGCCACCACCACGGCTCCCGGCATCCGGACTTCCTGGATATAGCTGCCCGCCAGACGCGCCAGCGAAAACCCGCCCGCTGCGCCCACGGCCACACCGATTGCGGCCATGACGGCGCCTTCGGCGATGACCGTGGTCAGCAGATGCCGCGGCTCCGATCCGACCGCCAGCCGGATGCCAAACTCGCGCGTCCGCGCGCTCACTGAGAACGCCAGCACGCCCGCCACTCCCACCAGTGCAATCAACAGCGCCACGGCCGCGAAGCCGCCGAACACTACCGTGTTCAGCCGGTCCGGTGTGAGCACCTCGGCGCGGACGTCTTCCAGTGTCGCCGCGCGCTCCACTACCTGGTCCACGGACATCTGGCGGATGATGCGCGTGATCGGCGTCACCAGGCTGTAGGGAGCCGTGCGCACGTGAACGAACAGACGGCCGCCACCCAACGCCTGATCGAGCGGGTGATACACGCTGACCGCCGGACCCGGCACCACGTGCTCATCGTCAATATCGGCCGTGACCCCGACGATACGCCGGGGCGCCGGACTGACGCCGATGAATTTCATCACCGGATCGGTCCACATCACGTGGCGGTTCACCGCCTCCTGGTTGGGGAACATCCGCTGCGCCAGGCTCTGGCTCACGATGACGACCAGTTCGCTGCCCCGGCGATCGGCATCGGTGAAATCGCGTCCGGCGATCACAGGAACGCCCAGCGCCGCGAAGAATCCAGGGGAGACCGTTCGGAACTGGGCGCGCGGGTCTTCTTCCGCCGGCGCACGGACGTGGCCATCCGCCGAGAACTCGAACCCGGGGCCGAAGTTGCCGGCATCGCGCCACGGTACGACGGTGCCAACCGCAACGCGGTCCACGCCGGGCAGTTCGCTGACGCGCCGAATCGCTTCTTTGTAGAAGCCCGTGATCTGATCGGGCGTCCGCCCATACGACATCACGGGCACGTTGATCGCGAGCACGCGGGGCATGTCGAAGCCGGTCTGTACGGATTGCAGTGCGATCAGCGTTTTGAGCAGCATGCCGGCGCCGGCCAGCAGCACGAAGGATGCGGCTATCTGGATCACCGCGAAGGCCCGCAGGCGGCGGCTGGTGCCTCCGGCGATCCGCAGGCTGCCGCTGGAGAGTCCGAGACCGTGCGCGGCAGCGCTCGACGGCAAGCGCGGGACAAACGCCAACAGCGCCGCCGCGACCAGCGCCAGCCCCGCGCCGACCCAGAGCATGCTGGAATCGACCGTCAGATCGAGTGCGCGAACCGAGAAGCGTGCGGCGTAGCGGGCCAGAATACCGACCATCGGCCGCGCGCTCAGCACCCCGAGCCCGGCGCCTGCGCCGCAGAGGAGCAGACTTTCGGCCAGCAGCGTGCGGCGTAGCGCGCCGCCGCTCGCACCGAGCGCGGCCCGGATCGCCAACTCGCCCTCGCGCCGAACCGTCCGCGCAAGAATCAGGTTGGCGACGTTCGAGCAGGCGATCACGAAGACGAGCACAGACGCCGCCAGCAGCACCCACAGCACGGTCCGGGCGCGCGACGTGATCTGGTCGCGCAACCGCACGGCATTGATGCGGAAGTCAGCTTTCGCCGAATAGGCTTCGGGATGTTCTTTCATCATCGCCCCATGCGCGGTCCGCAACTCGGCGCGCGCTTGCTCCAGATCCGCGCCGGGCGTCAGCCGGGCGAACAACTCCGTCATGCGATGGACCCGTCCGGTCACCATCGTTGCCGACAGATGATGCGGACTGGTGACGATATTGGCGATGATCTCGGTCTCCGCCGGATACGGCACCGATGGTTCGAGGACGCCAACGATTGTGGCGGAGCGCGCGCCAAACGAGTCAAGCCTGATGGTCTTGCCGATCACGGACGGATCGCTCTTGAGCGCCGTGCTCCAGAAACGGTAGGTCAGCACGGCCGCGCCGGCGGCGCTCGGGCCATCGTCCCGCATGTCCAGCAAGCGGCCGAGCACGGGATGCAGCCCCATCACCTCGAAATAAGATCCGCCGACTACGCCGGCGCGGACCTCGCGCGGCTCGCCCAGCCCGACCATGGTGAAGCCGATGGTGGAGAAGTCGCCAAACGTGCCCAGCGTTCTGACGCGCGCCCGCAGATCCGCGATCTCCGGCACGGAGAACGCAGCGTTCTCGAGGCCGAGGCCCCGCGCGCTCTGGCGGATGTAGATGAGCCGGTCTTCGTCGCGGTTGACCAGCGGCCGCAGCAGCACGCCGCGCACCAGGCTGAAGATGGCGGCGTTGGCGCCGATGCCGAGCGCCAACGTGAGCACGACTGTCAGCGTCAACCCCTTGGTGCGCGCGAGCGAACGGACCGCGAATTTTCCCTCGCGCCAGAAAGTCGAGATGGCGTCGCTGAGTGATGAGTGTTGCGCCCGGCCCTCCGTCACTGTTCCCTCCCTCGTCAAAAGTTCGCTCAGCCGATCCAGGGGTTAGTTCCCGCCCTGGATGGCGTGAAACCAGTCTACGCCATCGGGCTGAGCCCTGTGTGGGACCTCCCGGTTGTAAAGCTGTCCAGGCCGGCTGGAATGGCTCGACGGCCGAACCTCGGTTGAGCGGATCTTGCTTTGCTTTCTCCCGTATTCTTCCGCGGCCCCCCCGGCTCACTGTGGTACTATCCTCATATGGGGAAACCATAGATGGGGAAAAAGCAGGACATCTGGCAGGGCACGCTGGCCCTGATGGTGCTGAAAACGCTGGACGCTCTGGGACCTTTACATGGGTATGGAATTGCCCGGCGAATCGAACAGACCAGCGGGGACCGGCTCTTGTTGAACTACGGAACTCTGTACCCGGCGCTGCTCAAGCTCGAGCAGGAAGGGTATATCGCCTCCGAGTGGGGCGCTTCCGAAAACAATCGCAAGGCCAGGTTCTACAGGCTGACCCGCGCGGGGCACGCGCAGCTTAAGAGAGAAGCCCGGCAGTGGGAGGAGACCACCGACATCATCGCGCGCTTCTTCGCGCCGGAGGAGTCCCGGTGAGAGCGGCTAAGCGATTCCTGAATCGTCTGGCCGGCCTGTTCCGCACAGCACGGCGCGAGCGGGAACTGGCGGAGGAGTTCGAGTCCCACTTTCAAATGCACGTAGAGGACAACCTGCGCCGGGGCATGAGCGCAGACGAGGCGCTGCGCCAGGCCCGGCTAAAATTTGGGGGCATCGATTCAGCGAAGGAATCGATGCGGGAGGCGTCGACGATCATGACACTGGAAACTACCTGGCAAGACTTGCGGTACGCGGCACGCGGGATGGGGCGGAATCCCGGGTTTGCGGCCACGGCGATCCTTTCGCTGGCGCTCGGAATCGGCGCCAGCGTAGCTATCTTTACCCTGGCGGACAATCTGCTGCTGCGGCCGCTGCCTTACCGCGGTCCCGGGCAGTTGATGATGGTCTGGGAGACGAATCTGCGCCGCCCGGCCGAAAAGCGCAACGTGATCTCGCCCGCTAATTATCTGGACTGGAAGGCCCGGAACCACGTCTTCGAAAGCATGGCTGTATTCACCGAAGGCAGCACGGCGTTCAACGATGGCGCGCGCGTCGAGGAACTGGAAGAGCAGTACATCAGCGCCGGCCTGCTGCCGTTGCTGGGCGTGCAGCCGGTTCGCGGACGGCTGTTCACCGCGGCGGAAGACTTGCCCAACACGCCGAACGTGGTGCTGATCAGCTACCGGCTATGGCAAAGCTGGTTCGGCGGCGATGAGGGCGTGATCGGCAAACAGATCCAGGTTCGCTCGCAGCCCGGCACCATCATCGGCGTGTTGCCGCCAGGCTTCTACCTGCGCAGCCGCGGCGTGGACCTCTGGGAAGCGATCGGACTGGACCCGGCGCGCGACTATAGGCGGAACTCGGGCCGTTATGCCATGAGCGTGGCCCGCCTCAAGCCCGGCGTGACGCGCGAGCGGGCGCAGGCGGAGATGTCGGCGATTGCGAAACGGTTGGAGAGCGAATTCCCGGCGTTCGATACCAACTGGATGGTGAACGTGGAGCCGCTGCGCGATTCGCTGGTGAGCGAGGTGAAGACCTCGATGCTGGTGCTGCTGGGCGCGGTGGGGCTGTTGCTGGCGGTGGCTTGCGCCAATGTGGCCAACCTGCTGCTGGCGCGGTACACGTCGAGGCGTCGGGAGATGGCGGTCCGCCTGGCGATAGGGGCCGGGCGCGCGCGCGTGGTGCGGCAGTTGATCACGGAGAGCCTGGCGCTGGGAGTGGCTGGAGGGCTGCTAGGCATAGCCTTGGCGCGGTGGGCCGTGCTGGGGTTGCTGGCACTGGCGCCGCGGGACCTGGCGCGCAATGTGGCGATCGAAGTGGACTATCGGATCGTTCTTTTCGCGGTGGCGGCTTCTCTGCTAACCGGGATCGTTTTTGGATTGGCGCCCAGCCTGGTGGCGTCACGGGCCGATCTGGCGCAGGGCCTCCGCGAGGACAGCCGCTCCAGCGTGGGCGGCGGCGGAGGTTTGCGGTCTATGCTGGTCGGGGCGGAGATCGCGCTTTCCGTAATGCTGTTGGCGGGCGCGGGGCTGCTCTTTCGCACCCTGGTCGGGCTGCAGGCGGTGGACCCGGGGCTCAATCCTTCGCGCATCCTGACGTTTAGCGTGCTGATTCCGGGGGCACGGTATCGCGAGCCGGTGCAGCGGACACAATTCTTCCGAACTGCGCTGGAGCGGATCGAGCAACTGCCTGGAGTGGAATCGGCGAGCGCGGTGAGTTTCCTGCCGTTCAATGGCATGTCGGCCGGCACCGACGTGACGATTGCGGGGCGGCCGCCGATGAAACCGGGCGAGGAGCTGGTCGCCACCATTCGCACGGTGATGCCTGGCTACTTCGATACACTGGGGATTCCACTCAAGCGGGGCCGCGTCTTCATCGCGGCCGACAACACGTTGGACTCGCCCTACCGCTTCGTGGTGAACGAAGCATTCGTGCAGAAATACATGGCCGCCGAAGAGCCTGTGGGTCAACAGATCAGTGTGGCGATGGACCGCACTCATCCGTTCGGCGAGATCATCGGCGTAGTCGGCAACGTCAAGGAAGGAGCGCTCGACAAGGAGCCGACGCCCACGGTGTATTACATTCACGCCCACCTGATCTATACGGGCATGGTGTTCGTGGTGCGGACCAAGAACGATCCCCTGCTGCTGGCGGACCCGGTGCGCCAGGTGATCCACGGGATCGATGCGGCCCAACCGGTAGCCCAGATGCGGACGATGGACGATATCGTGCAGGAGACCTTTGCGCGGCAGAAATTCAGCGCGCTCCTGTTGGGGGGCTTCTCGCTCGTGTCATTGCTGCTGGCGGCCGTGGGGATCTACGGGGTGTTGGCGTATTCGGTGATGGAGCGAACGCGCGAGATCGGCGTGCGCGTGGCGCTAGGCGCGCAGCCAGGCCGGATTCTGGCAATGGTTCTGGGCAGCGGGATGCGCGTGGTCCTGGCGGGTGTGGCGGTGGGACTGGCCGGCGCTATGGCTCTGACTGGCCTTTTGAAAAGCCTCCTCTTCGGCGTGAAGGCGCACGACACGGTGACCTTTGCGGCCGTCGTGCTGGTGCTGATCGTGGTGGCGTTGGTGGCAGCCTACCTGCCGGCGAGAAGGGCGGCGAGTCTGGCGCCGCTCAATGCGCTGCGGGCCGAGTGACACGGGCCGAGTGACACGGGCCTCCTGGCCGGGCACGTGATACGATTCACAGGATTGTAGCGCCGCTGTCACGCACGGGTTACTGCGGATTTCTTATACTGGATTGCATCCGATGAAGAACGCACTATTCGCTCTAGTCTTGTCTGCCGGGGCTGCTATGGCCGGTCCTAAACTCGCCGGCGGACCGATCGTGGTGAACGTCAGCCAGCGCACGGCGACCGTCGTGTGGATTGTGGAGACCGACCAGGCCACGCTGCATCCACCCAGCGGCGATGCCAAGGTGTCGCCTTCGCTGCACGTGGAGAAGACCACGTTTGCGGGGTTGCAGCCCAACACGAAGTACGAGTTCGAGGCCGGGCCGGACCACAGCAAGGGCTCGTTCAAGACGGCACCGGCTCCCGGGGAGCCGTTCTCCTTTGTGGTCTATGGCGACACGCGCACCCGGCCTGACGCGCATAGCGCCGTGATCCGGCAACTGCTGCAGCATGGGGTGCCCGACTTCGTGACGTTCAGCGGCGATTCGGTGGCGGATGGCGGGGACCCGTCGCTGTGGCCGATTTTCTTCGATATCGAGCGGGACCTCCTGCGCCAGACCGCATTCTTTCCATCGCTGGGCAATCACGAGCACCACGCCCCGAACTACTTCGAGTACTTCCAGCAGGCAAAGCCCTACTACTCGTTCAATTGGGGCAGTGCGCACTTTTCCGTGGTCGACAGCGATCTGGGAAATGTGTCGCCGAGCAAGGCAGCCCGCGATACGTACTGGGCCGAGCAGACCAGGTGGCTGGAAGACGATCTGGCGGCGAATCAGAAGGCCGATTTCCGGTTTCTGGTGGCCCACCACCCGTTGTACACGGCGGTAAGAAGCCGGCAGGGCGACAACCCGCACATGACTGCCCTGGCGCCCATGCTAGAGAAATATCGCCTGTCGGCCGGGCTCTTCGGGCACGATCACAACTATCAGCACTACGTGAAGAACGGGGTTCACTACATCGTCAGTGGCGGGGGAGGAGCGCCGCTCTACGATGTGGACGTGCCGCCGCCGGGGATCACGCAGAAGGTGGCCAGCATCGAGAATTTCGTTTCTGTCAAAGTGAACGGCAAAGTGGCGAAGGTGGAGGCGATTGCGGTGGACGGCAAGACGATCGACATGTTTGAAATCTCCGCTGGGCGGTAGTTCAGACCTGCCGGATCAGGATCTGCTTGTACTCCGTCCAGCGGCCGGCATCGTGCGCCTGGAGTTCGATCGGCCCTTCCTCGAGGTTGTCGAGGCGGTCGTACTCCAGCACGGTTTCACCATTGATTCGAACCAGGCAGCTTCTGTCCTTCACGCGTAACTGGAACAGCCACCACTCCCCGGGCTCGATGCGCGGGTACAGGCCACGCTCGATGGAGTACAACGATCCCGTTGGATAGTGCGCGCCCTCCACGTCGTGGAGTTGAATCTCGTAATGCCTGCCCCGCGACCCCTGTCCGGCGGTGCGGAAGAGGACGCCGCCATTGTGATGCCACGCATGGCGCACATACATCTGCAGTTCGAAATCGCGGAACTTCTCGTTGGTGGCGAAGTGGCCCAGGCCATCGCTGTGGAGCACGCCGCCAAGCGCTTCGAACCGCGGCTTGCCATCGGAGACGTGCCACTTCGCAAGATCCGGCGGGCTGGCATAAAGCGGCGTCCATGCGACTTTCGCGGGCAGTTCACGAATGCGCAGGTTGCGGAAGCGGATCGGGTACGAAAGCGATTCCAGGCCCAGGTACCCGCGGCGCAGGCGGTGGCGTAACTCGGGTACGGTCTCCAGGTCCAGATCGTGGATGGGTTCGCCGTTCGTCCACACCTGCAGCTTCGGCCAGTCCATTACGATGCGGAAGGTGTTCCACTCCTCTTTGTTCCGCACGTTGACCTGTAGCGGTGGCACGACAGGGAAGATCGAGCCCATGGATTCACGTGCAGGGTGCTCGTCCACCTGGTGAAAGATATTGATCTTCATCCCGCACCACATGTTTCTTCCGTGCTCGGGCGCGTGCAGGTAGATGCCGGAGTTGATCCAGCCCTTGACGAAGAACTCGCCGCGGAAGTCGAAATTCTCGTACAGCCGCGCCGAGCGCAGCCACGTTGGATAGCCGGCGCTTTCGTGAACTACGATGGCGCCGCCGTTCACATAGAAGGCGGACTCTGGTCCGTCACGCACCGACCAGCCGTCGAGCGACTGGCCATCGAAGAGCGGGACAAAACCCGGTTCGTCGGGGTTTTGAGGCGCGGCCAACAGAACCGGAACCGCGCCTGCGGCGGTGAGAAAAACGCGGCGATTCATACGTCCCCTCCAACTTCGCCGGCTCAGGGCTGCTTCTTCTTCCCTTGGGCCGCCACAGCTTCCATCGCCGCCTTCACCTTCTCCGGATCGCCCAGATAGTAGCGATTGAGCGGCTTCAAATCGTCATCGAGTTCGTAAACCAGCGGCATGCCCGTGGGAATGTTCAGCTCGACGATATCGGCTTCGGAGATGTTGTCGAGGTACTTCACCAGCGCGCGGAGACTGTTGCCGTGAGCGGCGATCAGGACCCTTTGGCCGGATCGGATGGCGGGGGCGATGGTCTCGTTCCATAACGGCATCACGCGCGCCACCGTGTCCTTCAGGCACTCGGTGAGCGGCAGATCAGCCTGGCTGAGAGACTGGTAGCGCGGGTCGTGACCGGGGTAACGCTCGTCGTCGGGCGTGAGCACGGGTGGCGGAACGTCGTAGCTCCGGCGCCAGATTTTGACTTGGCCTTCGCCGAACCTGGCCGCGGTCTCCGCTTTGTTGAGACCCTGCAGAGCGCCGTAGTGCCGCTCGTTGAGGCGCCAGGAACGGTGCACTGGAATCCACATCAGGTCCATCTCATCCTGGATGGTCCAGAGCGTTCGAATGGCCCGCTTGAGCACTGAGGTGAAAGCTACATCGAACCTGTAGCCTTCCCGCTTCAAGACTTGGCCGCCCTCCGTGGCCTCTTCCTTGCCCTTTTCGGACAGGTCCACGTCAGTCCAGCCCGTGAACCGGTTCTCCTTGTTCCACGTGCTCTCGCCGTGGCGCACGATGACGAGCTTGTTCACTGGCGGAACGCCTTTCTGCCGGGGAACTTCGCGGCCGGGCCCAGACGTTCTTCGATGCGCAGTAACTGGTTGTACTTGGCGATACGGTCGGTGCGGCTGGCCGAGCCCGTCTTGATCTGGCCGGCGCAGGTGGCCACCACCAGGTCGGCGATGAACGGGTCTTCGGTTTCACCGGAGCGATGCGAGACTACCGCGGTATAGCCCGCGGCCGATGCCATCTGCATGGCTTCGAGGGTTTCGGTGAGCGTGCCAATCTGGTTAACCTTGATCAGAATCGAATTGGCAATACCGGCGTCGATGCCGCGTTGGAAGATCGAGGGGTTCGTCACGAAGATGTCGTCGCCCACAAGCTGGATCTTCTTGCCTACCGTGTCCGTCAGGAGTTTCCAGCCCGCCCAATCCTCCTCCGACATGCCGTCCTCAATCGACAGGATCGCAGGATACTGCCGGACCCAGTTGGCCCAATACTGCACCATTTCTTCGGAACCGCGCCGGCTTTTGTCGGACTTCTTGAACACGTACTTGCCGTCCTGAAAGAATTCGCTGGCGGCCGGGTCCAGACAAATGCCGATCTGCTCGCCGGGCTTGTAACCCGCTTGCGAAATGGCTTCCAGCACAGATTCGATGGCCTCTTCGTTGGATTTCAGCATGGGTGCGAAACCGCCCTCATCGCCCACCGCGGTGGAGTAGCCCTTCTTGCCGAGAACCTTCTTCAGCGTGTGAAAAACCTCGACGCCCATGCGAAGAGCTTCGGAAAACCTGGTGGCCCCGAAGGGAGCGATCATGAATTCCTGAACGTCTACGGAGTTGTCCGCGTGCGCTCCACCGTTGATGATGTTCATCATGGGGACGGGCAACGTGCTGGCGCCTGCGCCGCCCAGATAGCGATAGAGCGGGGTTCGCTGAGCCGCGGCGGCAGCCCGCGCGGCAGCCATGGAAACCGCCAGGATGGCGTTGGCGCCCAGGTTGCCCTTGTTGTCCGTGCCGTCCAGGTCGATCATGACGCGGTCGATTTCGGCCTGCTGCGTAGCATCCTTGCCGTGAAGCGCGGCGGCGATGGAGGTATTGACGTGCTCCACCGCTTTCAGCGTGCCCTTGCCGAGGTAACGCGATTTGTCGCCGTCCCGCAATTCCACCGCTTCGTGCTCCCCGGTGGACGCACCCGAAGGCACAGCGGCCCTTCCCATGCTGCCGTCAGCGAGATAAACATCCGCTTCCACAGTTGGATTCCCGCGCGAATCGAGAATCTCTCTTCCGATTACTCTTGTGATCGTAGTCAAATGATTGCTCCTGAAAAACTGATGCCAATTGCTAGATGCCAGATGCCGCCAGGACCGACGGTCCAACCGCCGGCATCCGGCATCCGAGATCCGGCATCCGGTTCCTACCCCACCACCGTAATGCCGCACTCGGTCACGACATAACCCTTGGCTAGGTCGGCTTCGTGGTCAAACCCGATAACGCTGGATTCCGGGATTTTGACGCCTGTATTTACGATAGCGCGCCGCACGCGGCTGTACCGGCCAATCTCTACGTTCGGCAGGAGGATGGAATACTCGACTTCGCAATAGCTGTTCACACGTACGCCGGGCGATAGCACGCTGTGCAGCACGCGGCCGCCGGAAACGATGCAGCCGGCGCTCACCACCGAATCCACCGCGATGCCCATGCGGCGGCCTTCCTGGGCGAACACGAACTTGGCCGGTGGCTGCTGCGTGGCCTTGGTGCGGATGGGCCATCGCTGATCGTACAGATTGAATTCGGGGACTACCGATACCAGGTCGAGATTGGCGTCGTAATAAGCATCGAGTGTGCCCACGTCTCTCCAGTAACGGGTTTGCTTGGAGTTGATGTCGCGGAAATCGTAAGCCACCACCCGAACGTCGCTCAGATGATTTGGAATGACATCTTTGCCGAAATCATGTCTGGAATTCGGATCCTGGGAGTCTTCGTGCAGCAATCGGAGCAGAACGTCAGTGTTGAAGATATAAATCCCCATCGAAGCGCTGACCATGTTCGGATCGAAGCGCGACGGCACGGGGTTGCCGTGCCGCGGCTTTTCCTCGAAGCCCACCACGCGGAAATCGGCATCGACATCCAGCACCCCAAGGCGGCTCGCTTCAATCGGGGCGACTCCCAGGCTGGCGATGGTAACATCCGCCTGGTGCAGGCGGTGCCAGGCCAACATGTCACGGTAATTCATTTTATAGATATGGTCGGAACCGAGGATCAGCGTCTGGGAGGAGGCTTCGGCTTCGATGCTTTGAAAGTTCTGGAAGACCGCGTCGGCGGTTCCCTGGTACCAGTCCTCGTGGACGCGCTTCATTGGGGGGATTACCTCAATGTACTCCCCGAGTTCCGGCGACAGTATGTTCCAGCCGTCGCGGATGTGACGCGTCAATTCCAACGACTTGTACTGTGTTAGGATTAAAATTCGACGCGCGTCGGAATTAATGCAATTGGACAGGGTGAAGTCGATGATTCGATAGGCCCCTCCGAATGGGACGCCCGGTTTGGCGATGTCTCGGGTCAGCGGAAACAGGCGCTCTCCGGCGCCCCCGGCCATGATTATCGCTAGTACATTTTCCATTCGACTGTAAATTCCTGAAAATAAATGAAATTCCGACACTCTGACCAGGACTGCCGGGAGTTGTGCCAAATTTTGAGCTTGACTTTATTTGTCAACCACCTATGATATCAGTACCTTCTATGCGAGAGTCTGGGAATTCTTGAACATCGCATCGTCCGTGATGCGTATGTCTCATAAGATCCAAAGTACCGCATGGGGATTTTTGGTCTAGTTTGGAGGTGTATTTCATTTGGCAGAAGTAAAGCTTCAAGAGGGCGAAACTCTGGAAAACGCCCTTCGCCGCTTCAAGCGTAAGGTCCAGCAAGAGGACATTATCAAGGAAGTGAAGAGACATTCCTTCTACTTGAAGCCGGGTGAGAAGCTCCGGGCCAAGCAGGCGCTGGCCCGCAAGCGGAACCGGAAGAAGTCACGCCGGGAAATCGAATAACCGGGAAGCGGGGCGCAAGCCCCGCTCCATAATCGGACGACTACTCGTTCAGGTTGATCACGGGGCGACAGGCTATGGCGGAGTTTCAGGACCGCGTCCTCAAATGCGCGGATTGCGGAGCAGATTTTGTTTTTACGGCGGGAGAACAGCACTTCTTCCACGACAAGAATTTCAAGAACGAACCCAAGCGGTGTAAGACCTGCAAGACCAAGCGCCAGGGGTCCGGTGGTGGAGGCTACGCCAAAACCGAAACCATGACCATGTGTTCCCAATGCGGCCGGGAAACCACCGTACCCTTTAAGCCCACCCAGGGGCGGCCGGTCTACTGCCGCGAATGCTTCTTAGGCCGGAAGGCCACGGGAGTCGCTGCCGGCGGCAATCATTAAACGTTGGCCGCCGAGCGTCCTTTTCTTACCGCCGAATGGCGCCACCTGGCAATGCTCAACTATGCCGTGGATGCGGCGTTGCTTGCATCGCGGGTTCCGGCTGGAACGGAGTTGGATCAGTTTGCGGGCAAGACATATGTTAGCCTCGTCGGCTTTCGGTTTCTCCGTACCCGTGTCCGCGGCTTCTGGATCCCCTTCCACTCCGATTTTGACGAAATCAATCTGCGATTCTATGTGAAGCGGACGGCATCGAAGCCCGTGCGGCGAGGTGTTGTGTTCGTGCGTGAGATCGTGCCCCGTTACGCCATTGCAAAGATCGCGCGAGCGGTGTACTCCGAGAACTACATCGCGCTACCGATGTCGCACCAGGTGATTGAACCTGCGTCGGAGCACGGCCGGATGCAAGCCGAGTATCGCTGGCGTTATGGCGGAAACTGGAACTCGCTGCGGGTGGAGTGCTCCGGCCGGCCAGCACTGGCCCCCGAGGGTTCGCTGGATCAGTTCATAACGGAACATTACTGGGGCTACGCCGCGCAACCCGATGGCAGCAGCCTGGAGTACACGGTGACCCATGATCCGTGGCGCATCTGGACTGCTACGCATGCCCGGTTTCAAGGCAACCCGGTGGATCTCTACGGCCCGGAACTGGCGCAGTACTTGCGGCGCGAGCCGGACTCGGCGTTCCTGGCCGAGGGGTCGGCGGTGGCCGTATATCCGGGGCAGCCGATCGGTTAAGGACACTCCGCAGGTCACACGGCGCGCCGGTAAAATGCGGCTGTGAAATCGTGGATATTGCGCGCCTGCTTGGCCGATGCCAGCCCCTTCAAGATGCCCTGCTTGTCGGCCTCGCTGCGCTCCTGGCCGAGTTTGAACTTGCCCTCCAATAGTTCGATCTCCAACTCGAAGCCGATGATCCCGGCGATCATGCCGTAAACGTAGCTGTCGGGCAGTTTGGCGAAGTCGTACGAGGAGTCCTCGTAAGTCTCGAATTTGTGAATGAGCTTGGCCAGCAGGTCGTGCAGCGCTTTGGGCTCGTCGATCGCCTTGAGCTTTCCCGAGGCGTGGACAGTGCCGAAATTCCAGGTCGGCACCACTTCGGTCTTGGCGTACCAGGTAGGCGAGATGTAGGAGTGCGGGCCCCGGAATACGATTACCGCAGACTGGCGTCCGTCGAAGGTCTTGCTTTGCGGATTCTGGCGGGAGATGTGCCCGCGAATCGTGCCATACTTCCCCACGGTTCGATCTATCAGCGCGGGAATGTGCGTGATCCTGATCGTCGGCGCGGCAGTGACGAGGTCCACGAAGGAGAACTCATCCATGAAGTCGTGGAGGAATTTACGGTCGTCCACCAGGTGTGGTTTTGGAATGTAAAGCGAATCCGGCATATCCTGTGCTTCGAGCTCAAAACCGGCCATGGCCAGACCGGCCAGCAGATCGCGTCGTTTCAATGTCCCCTCCAGAGTGTATCGTGACTATGGTAAATCGATTCGGCTCGCTTTGGATTGCCACACTGGTGGGGCCACCGCCGAACAGGTAATACTGAATGTCAAAGGAGAAACTTGTGCCCAAGTGGATCGCCTCGCCGACACGGATCGCCAGCGTCGGCAACATCACCAAGTACGCAGACGAATACGTCGGCATCGTAAACACCGGGGATGTGAAGATTTCGATCACGATGGTGCACTCTCCGCCAGGATGGCTCGGCGTGGGGCAATACTCCGACTACCGGGAATACCGGGTTGTGTATAAGGGAATGCTTCGGGTGGAACACTCCGAGGGGGTCAAAGAGGTTGAGGCTGGCCAAGGTGTAGACGTCAGCCCTGGCGAATGGGTACGCTACTCCACCCCGAACGATGATGGCGCCGACTACGTAACCGTTTGTGTTCCGGCGTTTTCGCGCGCCGGAGTGCATCGGGATGAGTGATCGGCCCACGAGAGGAAACTGTTTGCCGGCCTGCTACTGTGTGCGCGCTTGGCAACGGTTGGCCCTCGGGCTTGCCTGCTCTTAGACCTGCAGGGTGGCTTCCCTCAAGCCTGCCCCATGGTGGATGGGATCAACGGTAATGTCGTCAATGCACTGAATCTGATTTCCGCAAGCCTGCTAGAATCGACCCCGGGAGGTAGTCCATCATGTCACGAGCACATATCGATCGCCGATCCTTGTTGCGAGGCGCCTGCGCAACGGGAGCGCTACTCGGGCTGGATGCGGTGTTCACCGCCGATCGCACCAATGCGGCCGCTGTGGGGCCGAACGACCAGATTAAGGTCACCAAGGTGGAATCGTTCGTTCTCAAAAACTCATGGGTATTCGTCAAGATCTCAACCGATGCCGGCATCGTAGGTTGGGGCGAAATGCTCAAAGACGACGCTAAGGCTTGCGCCGCGGGGGCGCTCGAAGTCGGACGTTACCTGGTCGGCCAGGACCCCAATCGGGTGGTGTTTCACTGGCAGGCGATCTTCCGCGGGGCCTTTTATCGCGGGGGGCCTATCAAAACCGCCATCCTCAGCGGGATCGATCAGGCGCTCTGGGACATTAAGGGCAAAGTATACGGCGTGCCTGTCTACAAGCTGTTAGGCGGCCCGACGCGCGACCGCATCCGCGTCTACGGCCAGGTCAATGCAGTGACCGGCGTCACCGCAATGAAGGTGGGGCCGAACGCCACTCGGGCCCCTTTCAAATACATTGAGGGACAGAAGTTCGTCGATGAGGTAGCGGAGCGCTTCAAAGCGTTGCGGCAACGCCAGGGTTCCGGCGTCGACATTGCGATCGACTTTCATGGAGCGGTGGAGCCTCCCACGGCCGCCCTTCTCATCAAAGCGCTGGAGCCGTATCAGCCCTGGTTTTACGAAGAGGTGGTTCAGCCTCTCAATGTGGACGTGATGGCCGAACTGGCCAAGAAGACCCACATCCCGCTCGCCACGGGCGAACGTATCTTTACCAAGTGGGGCTTCCGGGAAATCCTCGAAAAGCGGGCGGCGCTGATTCTCCAGCCGGACGTCTGCTACGCCGGAGGGATCACGGAACTCCGGCTCATTGCCGGGATGGCGGAATCGTATTATTCACCGATCGCGCCGCACAATCCGCAGGGACCGTGCTCGCTGGCGGCCAGCCTCCAGATTGCCGCGTCGATCCCCAACTTCCTGATCCAGGAGCGCGGCGATGCGGAGCACGCCAACCTTCTGGCGAAACCCTTGCCTCCGGTTAAGAACGGCCATCGCGAACTGCCCACCGAACCGGGCCTCGGCATTACCATTGATGAGAACAAGCTGATGGCCCAGGTTGGGGAACCCCAAGAGTACCGCACTCGGTACGATCCAGACGACGGTTCGGTGGTCGATTGGTAACCCGTGCTTCGTTGGTAGGGCGGGCGTCCTGGGGCCACTCTTTGGGCCCGCCTGCCCCGCCGCCGAAGGCTGCGCGCGAATTCAAGGGCCCTGGCGCCGATTCATCGCCTGCGCAGGCCTGTCGAGCCTTGCGCGTGGTCGCGCTGTTCTATCTCAGCAAAGCGCCGCCATCAGCGCGCCGCGCGCCGTGGAATTCAGGGGGTCAGCCGACATCCGCACGTCGGATAGCCGTATCGGGAACTCATGCGCTCGCAAGGCAGTCTCGAATCGCGGCAGGAAACCGTTCGGCATGGCCGAACCTCCGCTCAGGACCAGCGGCACGGACTTGTCGAGCTTCGGCAAGCGCTGGGTCGACGAGATCGTAGCCCGCAGCGTGTCCACCAGATTTTCGATCATTTCTGCGTAGTAAACGTTCAGCGCGTTCTGCACCCGGTCGCCCGAAAGGCCGTTGAGACAGAACGACTGCTCCTTCAGAACGCGCAGCCGCGTGGCCAGTTCTCCCGTAACCAGGGAGGCCTTGGCATCGATGAAGTCGCCTGCCTTCGGCACACTGAAGTTGATCACCGGCACGGAGAGCACCGCCAGGCAGACGTTGCAGAGACCGCTGCCGCACGAAATACCGATCCCCGTGTAATTCGAGCCTTCCAACTCCCCAAAGACCACCGCCAGCCCCTCGGCGATCGGTTTGGCGTCGTAGCCCAACTCAGTGAGAATCTGCCGGACCGACGCTTCGTGGTACGCCAGCCCGTCGTCGCCATTGGTGGCCGGCGCCGGCACGCTGAAGAAGACTTTCTGCCCTTCTTCCGCAGCCTTTCCCACCAGCCGGCCAATGATCCGGCGGATCACCGCCAGGCTGTGCGGTTCGTGCGGGTTCAGCATCCCGTTCCACATCGGGCGCCGCGTCTCCACGTGGAAGATTTCCGCGAATCTCTGCGCCTCATTGCCGGCCACCACGATATCCGGCCCTTCAGCCTCGTGGAAAACCTCCTCGCGTTGTAGCAGATTTTCCGCCAGCTTCGAGTAGGGCAGGGTGATGAAGGCGTTCAACTGCGAGTCGTAATGGTATTTCTTTTCGCCGGCGCGGGCGACTACGATGCGGCTTGTACCTACGTCCAGCCCCAACGGTTGTTTGTAATTCTGTTCCATATGACTCAAACCTTCTCCTCCAGCTCCAGCCCTATTCGAAGGGCTATGCCTCTTCCTGGCGCATCCGCCCCGGAAAGGCGCTTGACTCGTTCGATCTCGCCGCAGGTCTAACGGCTGAGATCGCCAACGTATCGGGTTGTCTCCAGCCGTGCTTCCCGGCCCGCAAGCAGGCAACGCGGTCCCTGCCGCGCTCCCGTCGAAATTCTCCGGCCAACCACGCCACGTCGTAGCCTGCGCTCCGCGCGGGTAATGGCACTCGCCGTTTCGGATTTTGGGATCGACAATAGGTAGTACCCCAAATGGACTATTCCTCTCACCGAATTTCTATCTGCCAAAGTGCGGCTGCGTCGGTGCGCTGGAACGACGTTTACCTCGCTATCGGCCCGGAGGCTGGCATCCGTTCTAGTCGATACCGAGTGGCCGGGTGAGGCGCAAGGCCGGCCTCGTATTGTATTCGCGGCGATAGGTCTGGTGCCCGGCATCCTCGGGGAATTGTTCGCCCGCCGGATACGGATAACGGCTCATCGCGTGGAACGGCAGCGGCTCGACGTTGTTCGAGAAAGCCGTGTTGGGATCGCGATCCTTGGCCCAGCCGTCAACCTGCAGCACCCCATCCCGCTTCCAGCCGGCCGGGAGCGGCGGCAGAGCGGCAACGGAAAACCTCAGGCGCAACTCGTCCCCGGAGCCCATGATTACAAAGCGATCGTCCGCCTCGGTCAACAACTCCCGCACGTCGCCGTACCGGGTGTAGAGGCCAGGCGTGGGGTTCCAGAAGGAAGTGGCGGAAACCTCGCCGTAATTAAAGGTATCGGGCTGCTTCCGTTCCGGATGGATCCGCGCCGCCGAAAACCCGCGGAAGTGAAGGTCGGCGGAAGCCAGCGGCACGCTGTGCTGGCGCACCTCCGCCAAGGATGCTCCCTCGCTCAGGAAGATCTCATCCCAGTAGACGCAGAGGCTGGTGACAATGCGGAGCCTGCGGCGGTCGGAGATAAACTGCAAATCCACGGCGATGGTCTTCGGCTTGCCGGCGGGCATGCCCATATCCCGGTTCACCGTTCGCCATTTCCCTTCCTGGTCCTGCATCTGAAGGTAGGGCATGACTAATCCTCCGTTGACCTCCTGGGCGGCGGCGCGGAACGTGCTGCCATCCGGCCAGTCCACCCAGCCGTTGAGCAGCAGAATGGCGCGGCCCGATGGCGCTGCATCGCCGAAGTCGAGCTCCAACGTGTGCAGCCTGGCCACCCCGCGTTCGGAGCGCGGAAACTGGTCGGGATACTGCCCGTCCTTCGCGAGCAGACGCCCGCGCACATCGCGGCCTTCGTCGTCGCGAGCGGTTTTCGGATAGATGCGGCGCTTCACGCCAAACAGGCGGAACTCAGGATAGGGCGGGCCTTTGAACTTCTCGTTGGTGAAGATCTCCGTATCGGCCGGATGATCGATGGCGTACAACCGGATCTCGTCGAGGTAAGAGACCTCACTCAATTCTTCGGTGACCCGGATATCGTAACTTCCGTGAACCGGGGCCAGCGCCTCGCCCGGAATCGACACGTACTCATCGTGATCGACCGGAAAATAGGTGCCCTCGCCATCGCTCGCGCCCAGGGGAGCGACGCCGAGCACATCGGTGATGAACTGAATCGCGCGGCCATTCCACGTCCAAATCATCGGGCAGGAGCCGGAGAGCCGCTGCGCCTCCTTATACGTGTAAGACTGGTTCGCCGGCTGCCTGACCTCGTTCTGGATCAAGCCGTTGGGCCAGGTGATGCGAACCACGTCCACCGCCTGGTATGCGCCGATGTCGAAAAGCAAGGGCAAACCGGCGTAGGTCTGCCGCAGGTGGAGCGCGCCGGCCTTGATCTCGACTTCCGCCTCCTGCGCCAGCTTGAGGTTCTTGATTCCCTGGAGGCGCACGCGGATCCAGTGCGGAGCGCCCTGAGTACGGTTCAGCGACAAATGAATCCTGCCATCGGAAGAAATGTACACGCGATCCGCGCGGCCATCGTCATCGAAGTCCGCTGTTACTTCCGCGGTCCTGAGTGCGGGCCCGTGGAGCGGTGCGGCCGTGTAATGGCCGCCAAGCTGATCGCGATAGATCACGGCCGCGCGGTCGCGATACAGAACGGCCACGTCGAAGGCCTTGCTATCCGGCTCGGCCCGGAGCGTGAATGCGTCCGTGGCGAAGCCCTTCTCGAAAGGGAAGTCCGGCGTCCGATCGGCAAACCCGGCGGCGCCTTCATTGCGAAAAAGTGCCGAGGATTCTCCAAGCAGCACTAGGTCGAGATCGTAATCGTGATCGTAGTCGATCCAGACGGCGCGCTCGAAGCGCTTCCGGGGAAGGACCGCGGCGTACGGTGCGAAGCGGCCCCCGGTATTGCGATACAGCAGCGGACCGGTCTCGGTAAGGATGCAGAGGTCCATGAGACCGTCATTGTCGAAGTCTCCAGGCGCAACGAAGACCACACCGGACAGATCCGCCAGGCCCGCGTCCGCTACCGGCTCGACGCCGTGACGATAGAGCACGATGCCGCGGGAGGACCATGCGAGCAGATCGGGATGCCCCGCGCCGGTGGAATCGATCGCGAGCAGACCCGCGCTCGGGGCATCCACCGAGCCATCCAGCACTCGATCTTCGAAAGCCACCGGAGCCGGTGCGGATTTCGGCGGAGACGCGGAAGGGGGATCGTAGATTTCGGCGAATTGACACCAGTCCACGTTTTCCGGTATCGCGTCGTCCGCCGTCTCTTTCTTCACTCGTTGGAAATCGGCAAACGCGCGCGCCGCTTCTTCCTTCTGGCCTGCCTGCCGGAAGAGATTGAAAAGCTGGAAACGGGGTGCGACCAGGCGCGGGTCGAGCCTGGCGGCCAGCTCAAACTGCCGGCGCGCGGCGCCGGTGCGGTCCTGGAGCAGGTACAGAGATCCCAGTTGGTAGTGCGCGATGGGCTCGTCGGGAACGAGCTGCGCCATCCGCTCGAATTGGGCGATCGCCGCGGCGTTCTTGCCTGCGTTCCGGTATCGGATGCCGAGATGGAACCAGGTGTGCGGCAGCTTGGGATCGCGCCGCTGCACATTCTCCAGTTGTGCGATTCCTTCGGGGATGTTGCCGGCGGCGAGGAGCGCCAGCCCGTAGTTCAACCTCTCTCGTATGGAATTCGGCGCGAGATCCAGGGCCTTCTTGAACTCCAAGACGGCCTCGTCGTGCGTGGTCGGGTTTTCGTAAAAAGCTTTGCCCAGGTTGCGATGCTGTGCCAGGCGTTCCGTGAGGGTGACTGAATCTGCGGCCCACAGCAGCGCCGCGCACAGGGCGAGAGCGCCTGTCGATTTGCGAACCGATGCCAAGCGGGACAGCCCACCACGCCACATGCTGTTAGAATCCCACAATCGGCCGGCTTGGCGTTCAACGAGGCAGCCGCAGACCGTAGTACGGCCTCTCGCAGCGTGGTAACACCACGTTCAAACCAGCGGCGTCGCCGCGTTCTGGACTATTTCATCAAGGCATCCAGTGAACGGATCTCGCTTTCCAGTATGTGTCGTTTGCGTCGGACGAGCGGTATTGCCAAAACGAAAGGTGATGCGATCAGGGCCGTCGTCAGGCCAACTGCCTTCAAGGCACCTGTTTCCGGAACTAGAAAACCCATCAGGAAGACCGCCGGGCCTGGGATGAACGGTACCATCAGATTGGAAATGAAGGAGAAGTCGCGGAGCCGTTGGAGTTCTGCCTTGTAGGCGGCACACGTTGCCGCAGGCACTTCTGTCAGCACCCTTTTCACGGCGCCCTTCTTTCGGAACTGATATGCGCAGTATAGATAGCCGGCTAGCGTGAGACTGCACCCGATACGTTGCAGAATTCCCGGAAAGAAGTAGAGAAATATTGCATAGTACGCCGCCGAGCAAATCATCATGACGGCCGTGTTGCGAAATCCTCGCCGGGTCTGTGTCTCAAATTGTTGAGCCTTTCGTCGTACGGCATCTGTGGACATTCTGACCGGCTCCCGAGGCTCTTCGCGCCAAAGATTCGGCATGTCGTCCGGGCGAAGTTCATCCGGCATGCTGCCCTCCTTTCGGAAGCCGGCGAGAGAGAATACTCTTGACGCGATGAACTTTCATAGCAACGTTAGCGGGGGACATCCCGGTGATCTCGCCGATCGAGGCCGCATCCAATCCTTCGAGGTAGGACAGAATCACCTGCCGGTCAATGGGCTTGAGCCGTTGGATCAGCAGCAGTAGGCGTTCCCTCATCATGCTTCGACCCAAGCCAATTCCGTCCTCCTGGCGGATACTTACACTCTCAACCTCTTCCAGGCTGACGAGTCCGGCATATGTTCGCTGCTGACGGATCACATGTGAAGTCGCAACATTGTGTGCCACCCTGTAGACCCAGGTACGCAATGAACATCGTTGGGCGAAGTGTTCAAAACTACGCCAGAGGGCTAGGTGTATGTCCTGCAGAAGATCCTGGCGCCTGTGGGGGTCGGCTTCGTAGGCTCGGGCCACTCGCTCCAGAGCCGCGTTGAATGTGGTTGCGGCCTCCTGATAAAGCTGCTCCTGATTGGCATCCTGCGCCGGCTCGGCCAACTTGTGCCTCACATCTAAGGTAGTCGGTCACCGGACGAGCTTTCTAACAGATTTTCTTTGGAACAGTCGAATGGAGTCGCGGGCAGCGTGTGCTAACGGGTCGTTACGCACGCGTGCCGAAAGCTCACATTGCTCCGGCGAGCGGGCGCCGGCGGCGACATCATGGCGGAAGATATCTTCAGCCTCGAATTGAGAAAGGAGGCTGCCGTCCGAATCACCACGTTTTACTCGTACCGCAGCGCCGAAATCGGGTCGATGCGCGAAGCCCGCCAGGCAGGCACAAAGGCCGCCAGCGCAGCCACCGCCGCTAGCGTACCCGCCGCCCCGGCATAAACCACCAGGTCCGCCGCCTGGATGCCGAACAACTGCGACTCCACGTAACGGCTCAGCCCAAAAGCCGCCGCCAATCCGATCGCGATTCCCCCAGCCACCATCCGGCCGGCGTCGAGCAGCACCATCCGCACCACGTCCCCGGGCAGGGCGCCCAGCGCCATGCGGACCCCGATCTCCCCGGTTCGCCGCGCCACCGCAAACGCGATCACGCCGTAGAGGCCGATCGCGGCCAACAGCGTCGCCAGAAGGCCAAACGCCATCGATAAGCCGGCTACGAGCCGGTTGGTGTACAATGATTCGCGAATCCGCAGCTCCACCGGCTTGATCTCCGGCACCGGCAAGCCGGCATCGGCTTCCCGTACCGCCCGGCGGATGGCTTCCGCGAGGCGGGTATCGTCACCGGTCGCGCGGACGTAGAAAGCCAGCCGGGCCGGCCGTTCGCGTTGCGTATAAGGAAAATAGACCGTAGCGCCGACCGGCCGGCGTACATTGCTGCGTACGTCCGCCACGATCCCGACAATCTCGCGATCCAGCACCGTCGCCTTGGGACCCGCGAACGCAACGTGACGGCCAATCGGGTCCCGGTTGGCGAAGTAGCGTTTCACGAACGCCTCGTTGACTACCACGGCTTTGGGCGCCGCGGCGGTATCGCGATCGTTGAACTCGCGGCCGGCGCGCAGCGGAATCCCGAGCGTCAGGAAATAGCCGGGGCTGACCGCTTCCAGCGAGGAGCTGGCAAATCCCTTTTCGCCCGGCTGATAGCCTTCCACCTTGATGCTGCTGCCCCAACCGGCGCCGCTGTACGGCCCGCCATCGCCCGCGGCCACGCCGCCCTGCTCGGGTAGCGCGGAGAGACGCTCCAGCAGATCGTGGTAAAAGGCCGTCGCCGCGACCACCCCCGTGCGGATCAGCGTAGCGTCCACGGAAAACATCGACAGGCGCTTGGTGCGGAAGCCGCGGTTAGCGTCCAACAGATTGGCGGCGCTGGCGCTGAAGAGCCCCGCCCCCACCGCCAGCACCAGAGACAGCGCCACCTGCGCCGTTACCAGCATGCGCCGCAACTGCGCCGCAGCGCCGCGCGAAAGCACGTTCGAAGCCTGGTCTTTCAAAGTATGGGCCACGTTGGGCCTGGTCGCCTCGAGTGCCGGAGCCAGCGCGAACAGCAGCGCGCACACCATCGATAGCGCCAACGAGTAGCCGAGCACCCGCAGGTCGAGCGAGTTCGTCACCCATCCTCCGGTGGCATCCCGCGGCAGAATCCGTAGCAACGCGGAGGTGCTCCATCGCTCTACCAGCAGGCCCGCTGCCGCCCCCGCCAGGGCCAGCAGCATACCCTCGACCAGCAACTGTTTCACCAGCGTCCCGCGTTTCGCCCCCAATGCCAGCCGGATGGCGATCTCCCGCTGACGCCCCGTGGCGCGTGCCACCAGCAGGCCGGCCACGTTGGCACAGGCGATCAGAAGCACCAGTCCCACCATGATCATCAGCACGGTCAACGGTTTCTCCCACTTCTCCCTAAGTTCGGTGATGCCGCGCGCGGCGGGGCGCAGTTCCAGGCGTTGCTTGAGCCGGGCCTGGCGCGCTTTCTGGTCGTACGACGCGCCACCCTGGTTCATGTCGGTTTCGAGGATGGCCTGATATACCACGTCCGTAGCAGCCTGTGCTTTGGCCGGGCTTTGGCCCGGTTTGAGGCGGCCGAAGACACTGAGCCAGCTAAAGGTGCGGTCTTCGATCCGATTCATCGCCGGGGTAATCGCGCGCTGCATGGCGATGGGGACGAACAGGTCGGGTGAATCGCCCTGCACCAGGCCATGAAAATCGGCGCTGGCCACGCCGATCACCACGAACGGGTGGCCGTTGATCGCCACGGTTTGATTGACCACGGCGGGATTCGCACCCAGATGGCTCGACCAAAATCCGTGGCTGAGCACGGCCACCGCGTTGGCGCCTGGTGCGCCGTCGTCCTCGGACGCAATCACCCGACCGAGCGCCGCCCGAACTCCCAGCGTGACGAAGTAATTGCCCGTGACCATTTCAGCCTGAGCCGCCTGCGTGCTGGATTGCCACGCGATCCGCACCGGCGCACTGGCGCAAGCCAGCATGCCGCTAAACGCCGGATCGCGATCGCGCAGGTCCTGGTAAAACGGATACGGGAAAACCGACTCGGAGTTGGTCGACCAGCTCGACGAACTGTCGCCAGGCCCGGAGTAGCTGCCGTGCAAGGCAACCAGCCGTTCCGGGTCCGCGACTGGCAGCGATCGCAGTACAACTTGATCCAGCAGAGAAAAGATGGCGGTGTTGGCGCCGATCCCGAGGGCCAGCGACAGCACGGCGGCCGTGGTGAAGACCGGACTGCGGCGCAACGCGCGCACCCCGTACGCAAGGTCCTTCCACATGCCTCCATTCTGCCTCACGGGGAATAGCCACGCCAGCGTGAGGCTGTGGCCGAACCTCGGACCTCGGACTTGTGGCAGCGGCTCTCGTCCTGGCAAGCAACCCAGCGACAGATGGTGGACGCCCGGTTGCCGTCCGCGCTGATTGCGTGGACCCAGGCGCACATCCACTCGAAGTACGCATTCCTGCTGCTGCTGAACCTGGTCCTCCTTCTCAAAGGCTCGTTCATCGATGTTTTCTCCGCGATCATCGTGGTGGTGCCGCTGATTACTCCGATAGCGGCTTCGTTCGGCATCGAGCCGGTGCAGCTCCATCGTCTTTCTGGCGAACCTCGAACTGCGATACCTGACGCCTCCAGTCGGCATGAATCTGTGTTTGTCCGCCTACCGGTTCACGCTGCCGTTTTACGTGATCCTGCTGGCGGGCGTTCTGCTGATCACCTACGTGCCGTGGATCACCATGGCACCGGTCCACTGGTTTGCGGGTAGGTGACAGTGGCACAGGCCTACTCGTTGTGACTCCCCCTCCACTCAACGGAAGCAGCCACTTGCCAGCCTAAAGCCGCTGTGCGGAAGACCACACAACACCGGCCACCGCGCACTGACCACCTGCCATTATCCCCGGCGGCCTCGGAAGTCACACCCCGTTCAATCCGGCGCCGCCCATCTGGCCTGTGCCAATCGGCCGGGCCATGGGGGATCCGTGCCCGACGGCCCGCGCGCCGTCACTCCGTTTTCAGCATGCCGCTGGTATTCCGTTTCGGCACCGAGCCGACGGGAATCTTCTTCACCACCTTCATGCTCTTGAGGTCCACGGCCACCGTGATATCGTTGCCCGCGGCGGCGACGTACAGGCTCGTCCCGCCGGGCGGAATGGTCAACCACTCCGGGTGGCTGCCCACCGGCACTACCTTCAGCAGCTCGTAATCCGGCAGCGAGTAGGCCGCCACGTAGCCGTAATATTTGCTTGTGGTCCACAGCGTCTTGCCATCCGCCGTCACCGCCAACCCGTGCGCGGGCGCTCCCTGGATGCCCTGGGTCTCCTTCTCCTGTCCCGGCGGGTCCGGCTGCGTGACGCGCTTCACCTCTTTGCGCGTCGCGAAATCGACTACCGCGAAGCCATGGAAATCCGAAAGCTGCACGATGATCTCCTTCGTGGAGCCATCGGCGTTGGTCGTAAACACCATCGGCCGGATGCCCGCGCCCATCGCCAGCGTCCAGGCCACCGTGTTGCTGGCCGTATCGATGACGTTGATCGTGCTCGTCGGAATCGATCCGGCCACCGCATACTTGCCGTCGGGCGTCACATACACATTGTGAATCGCGCCCTTCACCGCGATGCTCTTCACGTTGGCCAGCGACTTGGTGTCGATCACGTCCACCGCGCCCGGCGCCTGCGCAATCGCCACGTAGACCTGCGACCCGTCCCTCGCCACGGCGAGGTTGTTCGGCCGCCCGCTCAGAGGAATCCGTTTGAAGACCTTGAACGTTTTCGCGTCCGCCACGTCCAGCGTGCTCAGCGACTCGTCGGTGATGTAGATCCTGCTGCCATCGGGCGCAATAGCGACGCCGTGAGGCACTTCGATCTCCTCGATGGTCCCCACCACCTGATTGGTCGCGGGATCGATGACGTGAACGTTGTCACCGGCCGAGTTCGTCTGCAGCACGCGAACTACCTGCGCGTTCAGCGAGGCCATCGCCGCCAATAAGCTGATCGTCAACCGCATCACTTTCCACCTCCCAGCGTCTGGCCCTTTACCCAGGCGGCCAGCGTCTGCCACTCGGGATCGTCCTGCGATTTCCAGTGTTTTCCGCCCGCGTGGAAATGATCCCCGCCCGCGTCCACCGCCAGCGGATGCATCAGCAGCGGGCTCTTCAGCGGGTTACCCGGCGCCACAAACAGCTTCCACATGGCAAAGTTCTTGCGCGATTGCTCCTCGTTCCAGTCCGTGGCCCCCGGCGCCAGGGGTTGCAAAGGCGGGCTTCCGTGGGCGTGGCAAGTCACGCACCGCGCATGCCCCGGCCGCTTCTTTAGAAAGATGGGCTGAACCCGGTCCTTGAAAAAGCTATAGTCCAGCGGGGGCGTGTCCGCCGGCGAAGCGGAATGCACGGCAAACAGCGCGGCGATCGCCAGGATTCGCGTGCCCATCAAGTTCACCTCGTTCTACAGAACCTTATCACAAGCGGGATATCGGGTGCCAGAGTCGCTGAAAGCTGCCATCAGGCTCAATCCATTCGGCGGGAGCCCAACCCGACGCAGCGCTCGGGCGCTACTTGCACGAGCTGGGCGTCCGTCTTCATTTCGCGGCCGATCTCGGTGGAGCACCCCGCGACGCTTCTACGTGAGCGACAAAGCGGTATCCCAACCGCGGCAACGTTTCCATGAACGTGGGTCTGGCAGTCGAATCACTCGGCGCCACGCACAGCCGGCGATACAACTCGTCTCGTGTGACCACCTTGCCGGAATACTCCAGGAGCGCGTTACACTGTTGCGCCGGTTAACAAATGTGTCACAATCGATGCGATGACGCACCGATCCCGCTTGGGCACCGCCGCCGTCCTTCTGGCCGCCGCTGCATTCGCCCAAACCACTGCCCCCACCAGCGGCAGACGCGTACGCCGCCTGCTCGTCCACAATGCCATGGTCGTCGATGGCAACGGCACGCCCGCCAGCGGCCCCAAGGACATCCTGGTCGAGAACAACACCATCGCCGATGTCATCGCGCTCGACCCCGTCTCCCTGGCTCGCGCGGGCGGCGCCGCTGCGAGGCAGGCCGACGCCGTCATCGACGCCACCGGCAAATACGTGCTCCCCGGCCTCATCAACGCTCACGCCCACCTCCAGGAGGAGCGTGGCGGCAAGCCGCAGCCGCTCGAGTACGAGCTCAACATCTGGCTCTCCTGTGGCATCACCACCATCCGCGACGTGGGCAGCGACACGAAGCGTGCGCTCGAGCTCCGCAAACTGAGCGCCGAGGGCGAGATCGCCGCGCCCCGCATCTTCATTTACCCCATGTTCGGCCGGCCCCGCAACGCCACCGAGGCGGTGGCTCGTGTGCGCTCCCTCAAGCAGATGGGGGTCGATGGAATCAAGCTTCTCGGCATCGACCGGGACACCATGGCGGCCATGGAAGAGGAGGCCCACAAGCTCAGCCTGCGCATCGCCCACCATGCCGGCGTCGAGGAGACCAACGCCTGGGACGACATCAAATTCGGCACTACCAGCATCGAGCACTGGTATGGCATCCCAGACGCGGCCATCGAAGCTGGCGTCCAAAGCTTTCCTTCCAGCTACAACTACAACAACGAGACCGACCGTTTCCGCTATGCCGGACACCTCTGGCGCGAAGCCAACCCGGAGCGCCTCGGCAAGGTGCTCGATGGCATGGTGCAGGCGGAAGTCGCCTGGGTCCCAACCCTCGACATTTACGAAGCCAGCCGGGACCTGCAGCGCGCGCAGAATCAGCCCTGGTTCGCGGAGTACCTGCACCCTACGCTGGAGGAGTACTTCCAGCCCAACCCTAGAAACCACGGATCCTACTTCCTCGGCTGGACCTCCACCGACGAAGCCTTCTGGAAGGAGAATTACCGCCTCTGGATGGCGGCGTTGCGCGATTTCGACCGCCGCGGCGGCCTGATCGGCATGGGCGATGATGCCGGCTTCATCTATCAGATGTACGGCTTCGGGCTCATCCGCAGTATGGAGTTGCATCAGGAGGCCGGCTTCCACCCCATTAAGATCATCCAGCAGGCCACCGGCAACAACGCCAGAATCCTCGGCCAGGAAGAAAAGTTGGGCCGTGTCCGCGCCGGCTTCGCCGCCGACCTGCTGGTGGTCAACGGCAACCCGCTGGAAAACCTGAAGGTACTCTACCCCACCGGCACCGAAGAAATCCGCGACGGCAGAACCGTCCACACCGGCGGCATCGAATGGACCATCAAAGACGGCATCCCGTATCACGTTCCGACGCTGATGTCGAAGGTGAAGACACTGGTGGCCGAGGCGCGCAGGACCAGCCCCCGGTAGCGTGCCAAGAACCAGCCTCAGCAGTCGTCATTCCTGGCAATGCCGGGTGAGTTGAAATGCGGGCGCAATCTTGAGATAGGGGTGAGTGCGCCCGCTGTCGTAACGGGGATTGCCTGAAAAGGCGATAATAGGGACCAGAGGTTACAGAGCCCGCCGTAATATTTCAGTAGCCAATTTGGGCTAGTGGACAACCAGTAAGCCGATCCTACACGAACTTGTACTCGCCCGGCACCGGCAGCGGAGGCACCGGGAAGCTGGCCTTATAGTCGAAATTCTTCGGCATCAGATCCTGTTGGGAGTTCATGATCATGTCCCAGGTGATCTTCAAGCCGGAGTAGGCGGCTTCCCGGCCCATGATGCAGGTCATGGTGCTTTCCGCCACCTCCATGGCTTCGTTGATGTACGGCCCCTTGCCGAGAATGCTGTCGCGCATATCCATGTGTTCCTGCACGTACGGATCGAACGGCAGCTTGGCGCCGCGCAACGCAATGCTGTCTATCACGCCCTTGGTCCCCACCAGCCGCTCGCTCACATTCTGCGCGATTCCTGGTCCCCGATATTGGCGGCAGCGGCTCGACATGTGTACGCCGTTCGGGTAGACGAAATCGGCGGCGAGGTGGTCGTAGATGTTGCCGTACTCTTCCTCGCGTGGGCGCCACGCCGCGCCGCCCGAAGCCACCACTTCCACAGGGTGCGTCCCCATGAACCAGTTGCAGACGTCGATATTGTGCAGGTGCTGCTCCACAATCTGGTCGCCGCAGATCCAGACGAACGAATACCAGTTGCGGTGCTGGAACTCCAGGTCGCTCCACTTGGGGTCGCGCTTCTTGTTGGGGAAGCTGTTGAAATTGAGCACCGGCGTGCCTTCCCAATAGGCGTACAGGGCAGTCAGGTCGCCGATGTCGCCGTTCTTCATGCGCTTGTACTGGTCCAGATACCAGACTTGCGATCGCCGCTGTGCACCCGATTTCACCGTCAGCTTCAGGTCCACCGACTTCTTGGCAGCCGCCATGAATTTGCGCACGTTCACCGGATCCGTGCCCATCGGCTTTTCGCAGAAGATGTGCTTTTTGGCCTCCACCGCCGCCTCGAAATGCAGAGGCCGGTAGGCGGGGTTGGTGGCAATCATCACGATATCGATATCGGATGCGATCACTTTCTTGTAGGCGTCGAAGCCGACGAAGCGGTGCTCGGCGTCCACCTTGAAGCGGCTCGCGAGTTCCGGCTTGAGGCCCTGGGACTTGCGGATCGAGCTTTCCATTCGATCCTCGAAGATGTCGGCCAGCGCGACAATCTCGACGTTGTCGCATCCCGTGAGGAGGTTCTCCATGGCCTGAGTGCCACGGCCGCCGCAGCCGATCAACCCGGCTCTCAGCTTCTCGTTGCCGGCGCCCCGCACCAGCTCCGGTTTAATAATCTGAAAGGCGGTGGAACCAACGGCCGCCGATGTGAGAAAAGACCTGCGCGATACAGAGTCAGATTGCATAAAAGACCTCCGGACCGTTTATTCTAACCTTAATTATGGACCTCAGCGACTACACCTTCACCGCCGACCTTTCCCGCGCATCCACCATCCCGGCTCGCTGGTACACCGACCCCGCGATGCTCGAGGCCGAGCGTGACGCCGTCTTCGGCCGCACCTGGCAAGCGGTGGGCCGCGCCGAATGGGTGGCCGCGCCCGGCAGTTATTTCGGCTGCGAAATCGTGGGCGAACCGGTGCTAGTGGCTCGCGGCGAGGATGGCGCCCTGCGCGCCTTTTCCAACGTCTGCCGCCACCGCGGCTCGTTGCTGGCGGAGGGCCAAGGCTGCGCGCCGGTAATCCGCTGCCCCTATCACGGCTGGACCTACAAGCCGGATGGCAGCCTGTTCGGCCAGCCCGAGTTCGAAGGCGTCGAAGACTGGGACCGTTCCACCGTTTGCCTGCCGCAGTTCCGAGTGACGGAATGGGGGCCATTTGTTTTCGTGAACCTGGACCCGAACCCGCCGCCGCTGGGCGAGGTGCTGGGCGCAATCCCCGGCGAGATCGCGCGCATCGGATGCGCGGTCGACCGGCTGCGCTTCTCTTACCGCCGCGACTATGTGATCGCGTGCAACTGGAAAGTCTACATCGACAATTACCTGGAGGGTTACCACCTACCCGCCGCGCACCCCAGCCTCTTCCGCGCATTGGATTACTCCCAGTACCGGGTCGAGTTGGAGCGCTATTATTCGTCGCAGATCGCGCCCCTCCGCGGCAGTGGCCAGCAGGCGCTCTACTACTGGTTGTTCCCGAATTTCATGCTGAACGTCTATCCGGACAACCTGAGCAGCAACATCATTCTTCCGCGTGGCCCGGACCAGACCCTGACGATCTTCGAATGGTTTGGGTATTCGGATGCCCCGGTGCGGCAGGCCACCATCGATTTCAGCGACGAGATCCAGCAGGAGGATATCCGCATTTGCGAATCGGTGCAGCGCGGCCTGCGGTCGCGCAATTACGACCAGGGCCGCTTTTCGGTCAAGCGCGAAAACGGCGTGCATCATTTTCATGGCCTGCTGGACGGGTTCCTGCGAGGCGGCTATCGTTAGAACCTCGACATTCTGCTCCAGCAACTCGTGCGAGTTCACCCAGAGCGGCGAGTTCACCCAGAGCGGCGCCAAGTAGGGGGCGAATCCAAGCAGCCTATGCCGCTGCACGCAACCCGGGACACCGCAGCCGCCGCCGGAAGCGGCGAGGAAAGACTGACTCGGGCTCGCGCCCTCCGGCCGGACGTCATCACGCTGGATGTCGCCATGCCCCGGATGGACGGCTGGATGGCACTGGACCTGCGAGCTGGTGGCTCAAAGTATCGGCCGCATCCGCCGCCGCTGACTCCGTCTCCCCGATTTTGTTCCCCGCTTCAGCGGCCCCGTCCGAGGAATCCGCTCTTGTCCCGATCGGCTGCCTCGCCCGTCGGCGCGGGCCATTGTTTCGCTCCCGGCGGCGCGGGCCCCGCCGCATTCAGCACGCGTAACGCCGCCAGCCGCACCGGCCCCGGCATCTCGGTAGAACTCAACCGGGCGTACAGCTCCAGCGCCTGCGGGCGGTGACCCGGCATCAGCCCCTCGGCGCACAGCAGGGCCGCCCGGGCCACCACCGGAAATACCGGGGGCTTGGTGCGGCCCAACGCCGCCTGCAACGTTCTGGCCGCTTGCGGGCCGCCGATCATGCCCACCGACGCGGACGCCGCCCCGGCCACTTGCGCATCGTTGTCGTCGATCAGCTTCGTCAGGGCGTCCAGCGCTTTGGCATCCTTGCGCACGCCGATGGTAGTGATCACTCCCACCTGTAGTTTGCCCTTCAGTTTTGGCAGAGCGGCGCGCAGCGCCTCGTCTACCGACGGATCGGGGTTCGGCTCCAGCCCGAAGCGGGCGTAGCACGACAGTTGCGGGTGGTCGAGCAGTGCCGCCATGGGCTGCACGGCCTCCTTGCCGCCCACGAACGCGAGTTTCTTGCACGCTATGGCCTTCTGGAACACAGTCGAGTCCGGGTCCTTCACCATCGCGAGCAGTTTCGGCGGCTCCATCTTCCAGATCGCCAGGCCATCGAATTCCGGGGGCACGGCCGGTGGCGGAACGCGCGGTCCCCTGCCTCCTCCCGGCCCTTGGCCCTGTCCCGCTCCACGTCCCGGCGCGGGCTCCTGCGGTTGTGTCTGCACAGGTGATTGCGGCATTTTTGGCTCCTTATCCTCTCGGGTTCCTTACATGCTGGTGGCCAGCGCTTCCATCCGCCACGGTTCACGATAGGCCCGGCCGCGCATGCGGTTGGCTTCTTCGTCGTTGAGGAACATTCGTTTGGCCGGATCCCAGGTCAATTTGCGGTTCAACTGCGCGCAGATCCAGGCCGCGTGCGAGGCCACGTGGGTGTGAGCGGTGACTTCGGCATTCGCGCGAGGTGGCGTACGCGAACGAATGCATTGCAGGAACTCGCGGATGTGCTCCGCGGTCGGGTCGTACCGGGTCCCCTGGCGCGTGGGTAGCAGCGATTTCAGATTGGGAGAGACCTCGATCTTTCCGCTGTCCCCCGTCTCGACCCAACCCTCGGTTCCCTCGAACCGGTTGCTGCACGATCCGAGTCCGCCCCAACTGTGATTCCGCAGGACCAGTTGCACGCCGTTAGGATATTTGCAGTAAATCGTGTAGCGTTCGATCAGGCCATCGCCCCGGAAGGTGGGACCTGCCGGCACATACTCGATGGGCTCGGTGTACTCCATGTCGGCGGCCCATTGGGCCATGGCGACGGTATGCGACGCCCACTCCAGCAGTCCGGCGTGGAAATCCCAGAACTCGCCGCGGCCACGGTCCGCGTAGTTGGAGTTATAGGGCCGCCACAGGCACGGTCCCAGCCACTTGTCCCAATCGAAGACCAGCGGGTCCGGCTCCGGCGTCTCCGCCGGCCACCATCCGTGGCCACCCGCATCCACCGTGCCGAGACCGATGGCCGTATCCGCGTGCACGGCCAGCAGCCTACCCAACTTGCCGCTGCGCGCCAGTCCTACCGCGAACTCAAACGCATACTGGTTTTTTCGCTGGCAACCGGACTGGTACACCACTCCGTAGCGGCGCACATTGTCGGCCACGGCGTAGCTCTCGTGGATCGACATCGCGCCCGGCTTCTCGATGTACATGTCCTTGCCGGACTGCGCCGCCCACATCGCCATGGGCCCATGCCAGCGGTCGCTGGTGGCAATCAGCAGCGCGTTGATGTCCGTCCGCTCGAGGATTTGCGCCGGGTCGCGGTACATCACGCAGTCGTGGTTCTTGTAATAGTTGTCGACGGTGCTCTTGACGGTCTCACGGGCGCTCTCCCGGACGTCGGCGATGGCCACGAACCGCACCCGCTGATCGCCCAGCAACTGCCGCAGATCGGCCATTCCGCGGCCGCGAATTCCGATGCCGCCGAAAACCAGTTGATCGACCATAGCGTAGTTACCGACGACCACGGGTCCCATCTGGGGCCCCCCAGGCTGCCCCGCGGCCGGCGCCCCGGGAGCCTGCCCCGCGGGAGTCTGTGCCGGGGCCTGTCCCACTACGGGCCCTACTGCCGCGGCTGCGGCGCCGGCCTGGGCCAGGGCTTTCCCGAATCTTCTCCGCGTAACGGCTTGTTTCGTTTCCGCCATAGTTCCTCCATAAAGGACGAGAGGCTCTTTAAGTCTCTATTGGTGACTCTATCACCGCGCGGGTCCACTCTCAAGCGCCCGGAATTGTAAATTTCCATGGGCACTCTTTCGGCGCGGATGCGCTTCGCGCACGGCCGCTAGCGGGGCGGGGCGGCGGCCGCCACGGGACGCCATTCGATCTTCCGCACACCCGCTACGGTGGAGTAGGAAGCGATACCGAAGGGGACGGATCGATCGATGTCGCCTTCGCGCAGGGCGATCCACTTTCCCTTAATGGCAACGTCGATCACGAGTTCGTCGTCAATCCAGGCCGAAATAGTGCCGGGGGTGACACGCAGCCGCAAGGAGTACCAGCGGCCGAGCTCGAACTTCCGGTTGGTGGTGGTCTCGTTCATTGACGCATCGGCGCCATCGAGGCTCGACAGACCCACTACCAGGCCGCCCCAACCGCCGTTGATCCAGGTGCAGAAGGAGTCCCGCACGGGGAACGTGATTCCGGCGAAGAAATCGCTCCCCTTCAACCGCGCGGCCTCGATCCGGACCTCATAGTTGGAGGCCGGGAACGGCAGCGGGGAAGCCGTCCAGGTGATGCCGGTAAGCGCCCCGGCGCCCAGGATAATGACCCCCTTTTCGATGGTGACTTTGCCGGCCCCGAAGAAGTCCGATTCCTTCCAGCCCGCCAGCGATTTGCCGTCGAACAGCGAGCGCCACTCGCCGGCAGCGGGGTCAGGGGCGGGCCCCGGCGCCTGATCCTCGATCGAACCGAATGCGCGCAACGGCGGGCCGAACGCCAGCGTCACGGCCAGCGCCGTGGACATCGTCAGCCGGATGGCAACCGACCAGCGGCCTCTGGCAGAATCCATTGCTCTGTTCCGGATCACCTTCTTCGTTTATACGCCAACCCGAACCGCCGTGCTTGGGAAGGGCGCGCTTTCGCCCGCGGGCTGACGACGGGTCGTGATATTGCTGGTGAGCGCGGAAGGAATCGAACCTTCAACCTACTGATTAAGAGTCAGTTGCTCTGCCAATTGAGCTACGCGCCCGCGCTCGAAGGAGATGCTTCGGAAGCATGGCGCGACTTTCGCCTCGCCAAGCGTTTAGTATACCATTCCCCGGGGCGTTGCCGGTAAGAAAACGGCTGCCCGGTTACCCCTCGAACCGCACCACCGCCCGCCCGAAATGGATCTCATCGCCCGGTTCCAGCTTGAAGCCACGCGAATCGCGGTGCACTTCGAGGCTCATGCCGTCGCGTACGATCCAGACCCCGCACTCGTCCGGGCGGGGGCCGCCGCGGGGATACCAGCGGTCGTTGAACAGACGGTAATCGCCCGAGACCTTTTCGAAGAGAATGTGCGCGTGCTCGCGTGAAACCGAGCGGTTGATTTCGGTGTCTTCCAAGAATGTCAGGTCGTTGCGGCGGTGCAGGCCTTCGGAGCGGTACACATCCACCACGCGCCCAATGTTGGTCCTGGCTTTGTCCAGGCGGAGCTCGGCGGTGTTGGCGCTGCCTTCGCAAACCACCAGCCGGGCTGCCGGCCGCGCCGAGCGGCCTTCCGGCTCCTGCGAAACGGCATGAACCGTCAGCCACGCCTCGCCCCGCTTGGGGAAACCCACGGATGCGTCTACGGTGACCCGCAGGTACTCCGGGAAGCGGCATCCGGCGCCCCGCAACGCGCCATGGATCTCCTGCTCCAGGTACTTGTGGAAGAAGCGGCCGGTGAAGACCCCTATGCGGCTCTCGTCGATGCCGCGCACCGTGATGCGCAACAGATCGTACGGGAAGACCTTCTTGCCGCCCGCCTGGTAACTCTTCTCGCGGATCTGGTCGAGCACCGCCAGCCGGATTTCCGCGAGTTCGGGCGGCTCGTCGGGACTGGGCGCAGTGGCCAGCGGCGATTCGAACACCGTGCGGCCCCATTTTTCGAGATAGTCTGCGAGGTTCATGGGCTTCCTTTCAACGCGGCAGGCCGGAGGCCTACCTTACAATCGGCCAGAAGGCCTACGCTACAGGCGGCCTCCATTACTTCCCGTGCGATCGGCGCGGCCACGCGGCCGCCGTAGCCGCCATGTTCCACCAGGACGGCGAACGCCAGGCGGTGCGATGCGTCACCATCATACGGCGCGAAGCCGGTGAACCAGGCGTGCGGCATGCCCTGGTCGAGTTGAGCAGTGCCTGTTTTGCCCGCGAAACTGATCGACGCGCCCGCCATCACGTTGCGGGCCGTGCCTTCCGTGACCACGCGGCGCATGGCTCCGGCGAGGAACGCGGCCTGCGCGGCCGGCAGCAGTTCCACCGGCGCATGGTCGCGCGGGTTGCTCGTGTCGGCAATCCAGCGGCCCTCAGGCATCTTCCCGCCGGCCGCGATGGCGGCGGCTACGCGCGCCATCTTGAACGGCGAGATCAGCACTGGCCCCTGGCCGTAGGCCGCGAAGGGCAGCGCTTTTTTCAACTCGGGCAGCTCGCCGGTCGAAATCCCCAACAAGGCGGCAGTCTCGGCCAGCGACTTGGAACCGACATCGTGTACGCCCAGTTGCGCGAAGTAGGCGTTGCAGGAAACGGCGATGGCGCGTTCCATGTCGAGCGTGCCGTGGGCACGGTCGCCGATATCGTCTTTGATGGCGCGGTTCCATCCAGCGACGGTGTTGCCGCAGCGGCCGTCGGGCAGCGTGCGGCACAGGTAGGTGCGGCGCTTGAGTGCCGGGTCGGCGCGCAAGGCCGCGATGGCGGTGACCAGTTTGAACGTAGAGCCGGGCGGATACTGGCCGTAACGCGCGCGATCGAGCAGTTCGCCGGGAGCAGGCGGCGCGCCACGCAGGCCCGGCGGATCGGGCGCGGGTGTGCTGACCATCGCCAGGATCCCGCCGTCGGCCGCGTCCATGACGACCAGGGCGCCCTGGCGGGTTTGACGCTCCAGAATCTCCTTCGCCCGCAGTTGCAGGCGGATGTCCAGGGTGAGGTGGATATTCCGGTCGCGCGCCAGCATGGCCGCGACACCCACATTGCCTGGCCGGTGGCGGTATCGCACGAGCGACGCCAGCTCGGCATACTGAAAGCCCTGCAACTTGAGGTTGGAATCGTGCTCCACCAGCGAAGCGTTGCTGGCATGGAAATTCTCGCCGGTCCGCAAATCGCCGATCACGTGGGCGGTGGCCGCGCCGAACGGATAGTGGCGGTCATCGAACCGTGAAGCCGCGCGGTCGAGCGAAATGCCGAGGCTGTCGTACTCGGCGCGGTGCCGCTCCAGTTCCTTCCAGTTGCTGGTGGCCAGCGGGATCCCGTTGCGGTCGTAGATGCTGCCGCGCGGAATCTCACGCGCCATCGAGTTCATGCGAGGATTGTGCTGCGGCCGTTTGACGCCGTCCTGTTCGAAGGCATGAGCGTCGCGCGCCAGGTAGTCGCGATCATGCAGGACCTGATACCGCGCCGCGAACCCCAGCAGCACCAACCCGGCACACGCCAGCACCGCTTTCAACATTCGAGCCGAGTGGGGCAGGCCGCCGGCCTGCCCGTTACTGATGGAGACGATCAACGCAAAGACCAGAAAATTCGCCAGCATGGCGGTGTTCCCCGAACTCAAGAACGGCGACACGACGCCCGACAGCGGCAGCGCCCCCAGCACGCCCGAGGTGATCAGGATCATCTCGAAGGCGATCAAACCGGCCAGTCCCAACCCGAGAAAGAATCCGAAATGGGTTTCCGCCCGCACCGCTACGCGCAGCGCGCGCGACACCAGGAAGGCGAACAGCAGAAACACCGTTGCCACTCCGGCGAAGCCCCACTCTTCGCCGATGGCCGGCAGCACCAGGTCCGTATTGCCCGCCGGAATCATCCCCGGGTCGCCCCAGCCCGGCCCCGATCCGGTGGGCCCGCCGGTCGAAAAGGCCCAGAGCGCGTGGGCCAGTTGGTCGCCGCCGTGGACGTCGTTGTCCCAAGGCGCCAGCCACATATCGATGCGCTGCACCACGGTGTGGGGCTGGCCCAGCCGGTAACCCACCGCCACCGACGCCACCATCATGACCAACCCGGCGATGGCCAGCCCCGGCCGGCCGCGCGCCACCGCGAACATCGCCAGAAACACGAAGACCGTGACCAGCGCCGGTCCCAGATCTTTCAGCACGAAGAACAGGACCAGGGCGATGGCGACAGCCACCACCACGGGAGTCACATGTTCGAGACGCGGCAGGCCGATGCGGCGGAAGAGGCGTGGCGCCACGCGCTTTTCGCGAAGATCGCGCAGCCGCTCCCAATTGCGGGTGAAGTATCCGGCCAGAAAGAGGACCAGCAGAATCTTGATCAGTTCGACCGGTTGAAACGGACCCAGGTTGACCTTGGCATCGTTGCCGGCCGGGCCCCTGCCGAAGGCCATCAGCAAGCCGAACAGCGCCAATGCGGCGAGCAGCGGGGTGTAGCACCAGTCCGCAAGCCGCTGGTGGTTGAACATCTTCAGAGCCGGCAGCACCAGCAGCAGGCAGCCCAGGAACACGCCCAAGGCGAACTTGTGGAACTCCATGGTGTCGCGCAACGGGTCGCGCATGCTGACCATGAGGATGAAACCGAATGCCGTGAGCAGGTGGAGCGCGGGTAGGAAGGCGCCGTCGCCGCGGAAACCGGAGATGCGCCATACGAGCGCCACCAGGTAGAACCCAGCGAAGTAGAGGAGCACGGATCGAAGGAATTCCTGCTGGAATTGGAACTCCATGGTGTCGCGCAACGGGTCGCGCATGCTGACCATGAGGATGAAACCGAATGCCGTGAGCAGGTGGAGCGCGGGTAGGAAGGCGCCGTCGCCGCGGAAAC
>Ga0075030_100000062_pt1 | contig 70099 bp, 55 predicted proteins | sample LitLauG_LLR_2012_FD_71393 | JGI IMG/M metagenome (GOLD analysis project Ga0075030, IMG submission 71393) | Freshwater sediment microbial communities from Pennsylvania, USA - Little Laurel Run_MetaG_LLR_2012 | ecosystem: Environmental > Aquatic > Freshwater > Creek > Sediment | place: USA... | reverse complement strand
CTTGGAGGCTCTGCTCTACGCGGAAACCCTTCAGGGAACTTTGTCCCCGAATGCGAACCCCGGAAAGGGGTCAATTGGAGGCTTACTGAATTGGATGCCAAAAGCTCCCGCGACGATTCAGCGGGCAGCTCAGACACTTGTTCACTTGTCCTCGACTCGATCTTTTATACCAAACCGTTCAGGATTGTGCAAGGGGGGAACAAAAAAAGTTACCGGCGTGCGGGACACCCGCGGTTTGTCCGAAATTAGCGTGCATTTCCGCGAATGTCCGCCATCGCTTCGACGAATTGACGTGCAGTCACGATCTCTGTCTCAGCCCATTTCGACGGAAAGTGTTTCAGATTGCCAGTCACTACGTATCGAGCGCGCGCCGCCTGGGCGCACTCCAGAAAGATATCGTCGTCCGGGTCAGAACAGGCAATCACTCTCTCGGTGGGTCTGACCCAAAACCCGTTTTTACGAATGGCGCCGAGGGCCAGATCGATTACGGCCTCGCTCCGGTCAAACTTTGGACGACAGATCACTTCTTCGTATTCGGCGTAGATATCGCCGCTTACGCAAAGTTGCGCTGTGGTGCCGGCGAGTGCAATCAGAAAAGCCCGTGCGGGAAAACCCTGCGGATGTAGCAAAGCGGAAACTAGGATATTGGTGTCGAGAACAACCCGGATCATTGCTCCTCCGGATTACTGTTCCGAGGTCTGCCGTTCGCGCCGCGCCTTCCGAGCCGCCGCAATCTCCGCGTCGACCTCTTCCATGGAGAGTCGATCCAACCCCTGTTCTGTCGCGCTTTCCCATGATGCTTGGAGCCACTCCGGCGCGGAAGGTGAGGTCGTCGTACGGATAGTAATCTCCTCGTTCTCGGCAATGGATCGACCGAGCAGGCTTTCGATAGCCAGTTTCTGGTCCGGCGACAGGTCTTTAGCCTTGCGAGTCATGCTTGCACCTGATGCTTAATGCCTAAGCAAGTCTAGTTTAGGGCGTCCGATTTGCGTTTGTCACGTCGAAAGTCAAACGGTGTCGGGAGGCGGCCCGGTGATTTGGGCTCGGAAACATGGGCCGCCCGCCTGCATGAATAGGAGGGTTTGCTATCATCGCGCTTATGACCGAGGGCAGCCAGACCATAGAAGAGAAAACGGCAAGGTTGGAATCTGCCAAAGAGAAGGTCAAGCAATTTGTGGACAGTGGCGGGGACCTGAAATCACCTGAGGCGCTTCCCTTGGGCATTGAATTCATTCAAGCCTATGACGACCTTGCAAAGGAATTTGGCTACCAGATTCTAAAACCGATTCAGGAAGAGGAAACGACGGAATTGCAGAATACAGAGGCGCTTCTGCAACTGTTCACCTTCGACAAGAAGCGCGAATTGGAACAGTATTGCCGGCAAATTGTTATCAACCCCAGCGCCTTCGCCGATTTTATACTTGCGTGTGAATTCGGGCAATTTCCGTTCTTGCACATGATTCACTATCAGGACCACGTGCCCGAGCACCTCTATTTGAGTGACAAAGATTCAGCGGCATTGGCGGCCAACCCGGTCGGGCCGTTGCAGCCGCACGCACAAAAGGCCGCCAGGAAGATGAGCCACATGTTCAAAGAGCGGCGCTATTTAGTCGGACACATCTTTTATGTTCCCGACCTTTCCAAGTGGCACTTCTTTCAATTTGACCAACGGGACTTGGAGGACGAAGAGAATCACTGGAAGGAAGGCGCCCACATCCATTTTCTCAACTGGCTTTGGCCTAACTACGACGCGAAAACGTTATGGACGAACTTCACATCAGGCAAAGCCAAGATGAACGACTCCCTGCACGTAAGGTATTTTGATGCCACGCGGCAGAAAAAACTTGACAGAAACCTATAGTCGTCCCGCCATGCTACGGCAGTTCGAGGAAGTGCGAAAGAGAGAGTCGCGCACCCGCTCCGAATTGGTGCGCGAAGCGCTCCGCGCCTATTTCGAGGAACGCTATCCCGCCGTAATCCCCTCCCCAGCCGAACTCGCCGCCCTGCGCCGCGGACGAACCGCTTTTCGACGGGGAGATTCGGTATCATTGACGCAATTTCTCAATGGCCTGAAGACCAATGGCCTGGAACCTCCACATCACCGGCCCCGCGCAAAAAGAGTTTCGAAAACTGCCGGCAAAAGATCAGGCGCGCGTTAAGGACGCGGTGCCTACGATGAACCAAGATTCCCTCAGCGGCGACATCAAGCGCCTAGAAACGGCTGTGGAGCGGGCTCAGGTAGACGCTCGCGATCTCGAACTCATCAATCAGGCTGCTCATGATCTGAATGCGGAGATCGAGGACATTCTCCGGTATCAGGGGCCGGCTGCTTGATTCCTTATACATCACAAACGACCAGTGCGTGCTGTCACAGACACCAGCTCCCCCGGGTGCGACAATGTGGCTGCGACAATGTTGACTCCGAGCGGAGCCAGCGGTAGTCTGCCCGCCTAAGAGACAGGGGCACCCCGTTACTAACTCGATAGGAGGGGGGGTAGGGGGGTACCCGGCATACTCACTGGTGAACAATTCGCATATCCATACTTGTCCTCCCAATTTCACACTTTCCAAGTAGGGCGAGTAGCCACGTCTCGTATCGCAATTGCCCTCGCGGACGAGGACGCCCGCGCCACACACCCGGCGCGCCTATAATTTCAAAAGCAACGTGATTTCCGTCGTCCAACTCGGAACGCTCGGTTACAGCGAAGGTCTGCGCTTGCAGCAGAGAATCCTCGACCTGCGCAAGGCCGGAGAGATCGGCGACACGCTGCTTCTGCTCGAACATTCCCCGGTCATTACGCTTGGACGCAATGCCAAAGCTGCGAACGTGCTCGCTTCTCCGGATGCGCTGGCGGCGCGCGGGGTCGAGGTGTTCGAGTGCGATCGCGGCGGCGACGTCACGTTTCACGGGCCGGGGCAGTTGGTCGGGTATCCGATCTTCGATTTGCGCGGATACGAGCGAGCTTCGGTCGATGATGACGTGTGGAGCGGGCGCCCTCGCCCGCTAAACTCCGCGAACGCGAGTCCTATTCGCAAGACTCTCGGGGCGGTCGATTACGTTCGCCGACTGGAGGAGGTGCTGATCCGCACCTGTTCCGATTGCGGCATTCCAACGAAGCGGTTGGCTGGGGCTGCCGGCGTTTGGACAGAATCTGCTCGCGTGGTGTCGGGCCTGCGGCCCGATTGCGGGTTGGAGACCAGCCCCCACACCGCCGCCGACGCTAAGATCGCTGCGCTGGGCGTGCATATTTCGCGGTCGGTTACTTCGCATGGCTTCGCTTTGAATGTGAATACCGATCTCAGCTACTTCAATCTGATCGTGCCTTGCGGAATCACGGCTAAGCCGGTGACCTCGATGCAGAAAGAACTTGGGCGGGAACTTGATATGAACCAGGTGGCACAATCAGTGTCGCGCAACTTCGGCCGCGTTTTTGGGAGCCAAGTGCTTTGGGTCGACACGATCGATGCTTTGCTTGGCAACACAGTGGGATTGCCAATGAAAGCGCCAGACGAACTGCGGCAATTGCGCGGCGAGGACGATTTGTTTCAGGGCTGACGCTTTGGCATTCTTTTCGCAGTCGGCTCTCGCGGACAGGAGTGTCCGCGCCGCACGGTGGTAGCATGTTCCCGGCTGATCATGGCGAAGAAGAGCACGAAAAAGAAGACCACTCCGGCCAAGAAAACTCGGCCAAAATCCAGTGCGTCCAAAACTAGGAGCGCAACTCCGAATCGCGATCTCCGCAGCTACACCATCCGCGATTATCGTCTGGAAAAGCCGCGCTTCACTCTGCGCCAGGTTCGCATTGGAGACGAGGTCCGCTACGAGGTGGAAAGCGGCGATCTCTCCGCGCCCACGCCCCCGATCCGCGAGTCGAAATATTTGAGCCGCGAGCAGTGCATCGAGATCTATCGCTGGATGCTGCTCAACCGCCGCATGGAAACGGCGCTCGAAAATCTCTACAAACAGGGGCAGGTAGTCGGCGGCGTTTATTTTGGGCTGGGGCAGGAGGCTTGCTCTTGTGCCTCCGCCTACGCACTTAATAAAGATGAGTGGCTGGGGCCGATGATTCGCAACCAGGGAGCGCTTCTGGTGCGCGGCTTTTCGCCTGCCGACATCATGATGCAGTACATGGCCAAGGCGGGATCGCCGACCAAAGGGCGCGATGCTTCGTCGCACTTTGGCGATATCGAGCGGCGCAACGTGGTTTCGCCGATCTCTACTTTGGGCGATTTGATTCCGGTGCTGGCGGGCGTCGCGCTTGGAGCGCGGCTGCAGGGCAAGAACATCGCGGTCATGACTTATATCGGCGATGGCGGGCAATCCACGGGCGTTACTTATGAGGGGCTGAACTTTGCCGCGGTGCAAAATCTCGGGCTGGTGCTGATTGTCGAAAATAATCTTTGGGGATACTCGACTCCTTCCGACATGCAATTTCGCGTCAAGGATCTGGCCGAGCGCGCCATTGCTTATGGCATTCCGGGCGTCATCGTCGATGGCACCGACGCTTGCCAGGTCTATGATGCGTGCCACGAAGCCTGTGAGCGGGCGCGGCGCGGCGAAGGGCCGACCTTGATCGAAGCGAAGATGATGCGCATGAAGGGACACGCCATTCATGATGCGGCGGAGTATGTCCCCAGGCCGCTGTTTGAGTATTGGAAGAAGCGCGATCCGATTGCGCGGTTTGAAGATTATCTAGTGTCGAATAAAAAGTGGCTGACTTCTGCGGAGAACGAAACGCTGATTGCAGGCGTCGAGCGGCAGTTGGAAGCGGACCGCGAGCTGGCAGTGAATTCCCCCATGCCTGCGCCCGAATCGGCCGTAGGCGGCGTGTATTGCGAGAGCGGATGCCATGAGATCAAGCCGAAGTATGCAATGCCTGCAGTAAGGGGAAGAAAGGCGGCCGATCCGAAGCGATCGGAGGCGGCGGCGCATCTGAAGTAGATGACTCCTTTCGTTTTTCGTGCTGATGGCGAAAACTGGATTGTAACGATAAACAATTTCGATTGGACTTGGACGCAAATGCCGCCTAGAGTTTTAAGGTGCCGCAAAGCCATACTCGAGCCCGAAGTTTCATAAGACCTGTGTCCCTGCCGGAGCCCACCCGCGCGCTGTTCAGGCCCCCATTCCGGAATTACCAATTCGACTCGGCCTATGACGAGATGTTTGAGGCGCCGGGGGTGCCGCGTCCGCATTATCAGGCGCTTTTTCAAACGCTTCTGGAGTTGCCTGCCGAACAAATGCGCAAGAGCCAGCAGGCCGCCGACTTGTCGTTTCTGCATCAGGGAGTCACCTTCACCGTGTACGGGAACGACGAGGGTACGGAGAAGGTTTTCCCCAACGACCTGTTGCCGCGGATCATTCCCCATGAGGAATGGCGGAAGATTGAAAGCGGGCTGACGCAAAGAATCGCGGCGCTGAATCTGTTCCTGGAAGACGTCTACCATCGCGGAAGAATTCTGGCGGATGGCATCGTGCCGCGGGAACTGGTGTACAGCTGCAAGCACTTCCGGCGCGAGATGCGTAACCTGACGGTGCCGCGCGGGATTTACGTCAGCATCTGCGGCACCGATCTGGTCCGGCTTCCCGACGGCAGCTTTGCCGTACTGGAGGACAATCTGCGGGTCCCGAGCGGCGTCAGCTACATGCTGACGAACCGCAAGGTCCTGAAGAAAGTCTTCCCCACGCTGTTCCGCGACTATGGGGTTTGTCCGGTCGATCATTACGCGCAGGCGCTGCTCGCCACACTGCGGGCGCTGAGCCCGGTGCAGTCCACTACCCGGCACGAGCCGACGGTGGTGCTGCTCACTCCAGGAGTATTTAATTCGGCCTACTTCGAACACACCTTCCTTGCGCAGCAGATGGGGATTGAACTGGTCGAGGGCCGGGACCTGCTGGTGCACGATAACGTCGTGTACATGCGCACCACCGCCGGGTTGAAGCGCGTGGACGTAATCTACCGGCGCGTAGATGACGATTTTCTCGATCCCCTCAGTTTCCGGCGCGATTCGAACCTCGGTGTACCAGGATTGTTCAATGCGTATCGCGCCGGCAGCGTAGCCCTGGCAAATGCGGTGGGCACGGGCATCGCCGACGACAAGGCGGTGTACGCGTACGTGCCGGCGATCATCCGCTATTACCTGGGAGAGGAGCCTATCCTGCCGAATGTCGAGACGTATCTGTGTAGCGACCGCTCGCAACGGAGTTACGTGCTGGCACATCTCGACGAGTTAGTGGTCAAGGCGGTCGGTGAGTCGGGCGGCTACGGGATGCTGATCGGTCCGCACAGCACGGCGGAGCAGCGGGAAGAGTTCCGGCAGCAAATTGAGGCTGAGCCGCGGAATTACATCGCGCAGCCGACGTTGAGTCTGTCGCGGGCGCCGTGCTTTCTTGAAGGCGAAGCCCAGGCGCGGCATGTGGATCTCCGTCCTTATATTCTCTATGGCGAGAACGTGACCCTCGTTCCAGGAGGACTTACGCGGGTGGCGTTGCGGCGAGGATCGCTCGTGGTCAACTCGTCGCAAGGCGGAGGCAGCAAGGATACCTGGGTGTTGCGCGCATGAACGGGGCACGCATGAACGGACAGCGGCAAACGACCATGCTCTCCCGCGTGGCGGACAGTTTGTATTGGATGAGCCGTTACCTGGAGCGCGCCGAGCACACCGCGCGCTTGATTGACGTGGATTTCGAGTTGCGCCTCGACCAGTCTCCGGAGGCGAGTTCGGGACGCTGGCTGCGGCTGCTCGAGGCTTTGCAGGCGCCGGTTCCCGAGGATGGCAAGATTGACGCCACCACGCTCACGCACATTCTGACCCTGGACAAAAACAATTCTTCGTCCATTATTTCGTGCGTCACGGCGGCGCGCGAAAATCTGCGCCAAGTCCGGGAGCAGTGCAGTTCGGCCATGTGGGAGCAACTGAATCGTCTCTACTTGCAGGTGAACAGCACGACTTCGAGCGAGGCGTGGCTGTTGCACTCCTACGTATTTTTTCGCGCGGTGCGGGAGGGAGCGCATTTGTTTCACGGCGTAACCGACTCCACCATGTCCCACGGAGAAGGTTGGCAATACATTCAGTTAGGGCGATACGTGGAGCGCACCGACGCGGTGGCGAGGCTGATTGGCGCGTACTTCAGCCGGCTGCCCTATTCACCCGACCAGGCGGTGGAGAGCGAAGAGTACCTGGAGTGGGTGGGCCTGCTGAAAAATTGTGCGGCGTTTGAAGCGTACTGCAAGCACTACACTGCGGAACTGCGGCCGCTGCGAGTGGCTGAGTTTCTGCTGTTGAATCCGGATTGTCCCCACTCCGTACGCTTCTCGGTCGATAAGATACACGCCGCCCTGCTTGCCATCGCCGAACTGACCGAACGCAAGGCGGAGCAACCGGTGCGTTTGGCGGGACGGTTGCGCGCGACACTGAGCTTCAGCCAGATTGACGAAGTCATGGCCTCGGGAGCGACTGCTTACGTGGAGAACGTCCGCCAGCAATGTGGACAGGCGCACAACGCGATTCATCAGATTTATTTTGATTATCCGGTGGAAACGGAGTTGGCATCGTGATTTATTCCGTCCGACACTCGACGACTTTTCGCTACGAGCCTGCCGTGCGTGAGAGCGTGATGGAAGTGCGCATGCAGCCGCGGAGCGAAGCCAGCCAGCGCTGTCTCAGTTTCACTCTCGACGTGACTCCCGCAGCCAACATCACGCAATACCGCGATTCCACGGGAAACACGGTGCATCATTTCGACATTGCGGGATCGCATACGGAAGTCAAGGTGATTGCGCAATCGACGGTGCAGGTGCAGGCCGCGCCGGCTCCGCGGCCCTCCGAAGCGGGCGACTGGGCCGATCTGGACGCCATGACCGACGCCGACGACTACTGGGAAATGATGTTGCCCAGTCAGTTTGCCCGTTCCAGCGAAGCCTTGGAACGACTGGCGAAAGAGTTGCAAGTCGAGCGCCGCGGCGGTCCGCTGGCCGTGCTGACCCAACTGAATGAAGGCATCTACAATTCTTTCGCCTACGTGCCGAACAGCACCAAGGTGGATTCTCCGATTGAAGAGGCGTTGGTAAACCGCCAGGGAGTCTGCCAGGATTTCGCGCACATCATGATCGCGCTGACGCGGTCGCACCGCATCCCTTCCCGCTACGTCAGCGGATACCTGTTTCACCGCGAAGAGAATGGACACCAGGATCGCTCGCTCGAAGGCGCATCGCATGCCTGGGTCGAAGCTTTCGTCCCGCGCCTGGGCTGGACCGCCTTCGATCCGACTAACAACCTGATCGGAGGAGATCGCCACATACGCGTGGCGATTGGCCGCGACTACGCGGACGTTCCGCCGACCCGGGGTGTGCATAAAGGCGAGGCCCAGAGCATCTTGAGCGTCGCGGTCACGGTAAGTCCGTCGGATGCGCCGCCGCCGGAACCACCGGCTCCAAGCATTGTCATCCAATCCCGCCCCGTGTTTGCGCGGCTCAGTTCGCGCACCGACCAAGAGCAGCAACAACAACAATAGATCTGGACTGCAATCGGCAACCGCCCGAGGTGAGCGCTTTGCCCACCATTTACCGTCTCCTTTCTGGTTGCATGCTCACCCATGCTGCGTAACGCCATCTTCCTCCTTTTGCAATCAGCCCCAGAGTTAGTCGGGAGTGCACATCCCAAAGTGCAGAAAAGGTTGTATCTAAATGGGAGCGAACCAAGGTTGAACACGGAAGGGAGTACCTGAGTAACTTGTGGGCGCGTTTCTCGGTAACGCATGATGCCATTACTGACGAGACGAGAGAAATTCCAAACTCCCGCCTGTCAAGGGGGGATTGTGAAACGCGCCGCCGATGTGGTGTTGCTCTCGGGATTGATCGCTCTTCTTGCTTTGCTGTCGGGATGCGCCAGCTCGAATCAGCCCATCGCAGTGATGCTGACGCCCAACAGCGCACAAGGCATGGATCAAGCCCAGAAGGGTGGCATCACCGCTGCGGTTGTGCACGACCCGAAGAACGCCGGCGTGGCGTGGACCATGTCGGGCGCGGGCACGCTCAGCGGCCAAACCACGACCTCGGCCACTTATAACGCCCCCAGCTCTGGAAACAGCCCGACTACAGCCACGGTCACCGCAACTTCGATCTCAGATCCAACCAAGTCGGCCTCCCTGACGTTTACGGTCAACCCTCTGCCGATTGCCGTAACCACTACTTCTCTCACCGCGACTGCGGGGACCGCTTACAGCGGCACGCTGTCTGTGACGGGAGGGACGAGTCCGTACACGTGGGCCGTAACTGCCGGCTCGCTTCCGCCAGGATTGAGTCTTAACGCCAGCACGGGAGCGATCACCGGCACTCCGACCGGCGGCAGCGGCTCGGTGACCTTCCAGGCCACCGATTCTTCGGTGGCGGGGAAAATGACCTCCGCCCCGCAAACGATTACCATCACCGTGAACCCGCCTCCGGCTCTGACCATCACCACTACGGCCTTGCCGGGCGGGACAACAGGCACGGCCTACAGCCAAACGCTGCAAGCGACGGGCGGAGTACCAGCCTACACTTGGAGCGTTTCCGCCGGAAGTTTGCCCGCCGGTTTGAGCTTGAGCAGCGCGGGTGTGATTTCGGGTTCGCCGAGCGGGACTTTCACCGGCACCACGAATTTCACCGCGACCGCGACCGATTCGCAGACGCCGGCGCACGCCACTACCACCGCCAACCTGAGCATCACGGTCACTGCGCCGCCGTTGAGCGTTACGACGACGTCCCTTTCCGGCGGATCCATTGGCAATGTATACCCGAACCAAACCCTGCAGGCCACAGGCGGCATCAAGCCTTACTCCTGGGCGGTCACGACCGGAAGCTTGCCAGCGGGTCTGTCGCTGAACTCCTCGACGGGCGTGATCTCTGGAACGCCGAGTGGGACGTTTGTCGGCACCGACAGTTTCACCGTTACCGTAACCGACTCGGAAACACCGGCCGCCAAGACAGCGAACGCCAACCTTAGTATCACGATCACGGTAGCTCCGCTGAGCGTTACCACTTCCGGGGCGCTGCCCACGGGCGTCGTCAATTCCGTCTATGCGGGAGTAACGTTGCAGGCCACGGGCGGCATCCAGCCTTACTCGTGGGCTGTCACAACCGGCAGCCTGCCATTGGGTTTGACGCTTAACTCCGCCACCGGTGCAATCGCGGGCACACCGACCACAGCAGGCACGTCTAACTTCACCGTCACCGTGACGGACTCCGAGACCCCGACGGCCAAGACGGCCACGGCCAACCTGAGCATCACGGTGAATCCCGCCCTGATGGTGACGACCACATCTCTGCCAGCCGGCGTGATCGGCACGGCCTATAGTCAGGCACTAGCGGCGACCGGTGGTGTCATGCCCTACACTTGGGCAGTTACGACTGGAACGCTGCCAGCTGGACTAAGTTTGAACGCCGCGACGGGAGCGATTTCCGGCACGCCGACCGGGACGTTTACTGGCACCACGAATTTCACCGTGACCGTAACCGACTCCGAATCGCCAACCAAGAAGACGGCTAGCGCAAATCTGAGCATCACCATCAGCGCTCCGGCTCTGAAGGTCACGACAACATCGCTACCAGGTGGAAGCATCGGCACCGCATACCCCAGCCAAACGCTGCAGGCGAGCGGCGGGGTTGGAGCCTATACGTGGGCGGTCACGGTCGGGAGCTTGCCCCCGGGTCTGATTTTGAACGCCACGACGGGCGTGATCTCCGGCACTCCGAGCGGTACATTCGTCGGCACCGACAACTTCACCGTCACTGTGACGGACTCCGAGACACCGACTCCGCAGACGGCGAATGCTGCCCTGAGTATCACGATCACGGTCGCTCCGCTGAGCGTTACGACTTCGGGGTCGCTGCCCACAGGAGTCGTCGGTTCCGTCTATCCGGGCGCGACCTTGCAGGCCACCGGCGGAATTCAGCCTTACTCTTGGGCGGTCACGACCGGCAGCTTGCCTTTGGGTCTGACGCTTAACTCCGCCACGGGAGCAATCTCCGGCACGCCGACCACAGCCGGCACCTCTAACTTCACCGTCACTGTGACTGATTCCGAAACACCGACGGCCAAGACCGCCACAGCCAACCTCAGCATTATTGTGAACCCAGCGGTGACGGTGACGACCACTTCGCTGCCGGCGGGCGTAATCGGCACCGCCTATCCTGGTGCAACGTTGCAGGCGACCGGCGGTATCACGCCCTACACCTGGGCCGTGACCACGGGAAGCTTACCGGCTGGATTGAGTTTGAATGCCTCGACCGGCGCCATCTCTGGCACACCAACTGGAAATGTTACAGGCACAATTAATTTCACCGTCACCGTAACCGACTCGGAATCGCCAAAGAAGACGGCAAGCGCGAATCTGAGCATCACCATCACCGCCACCGCTCTGAAAGTTACGACGACCTCGCTACCAGGCGGATCCATCGGCACTGCGTACCCCAGCCAAACGCTGCAGGCTACAGGCGGAATCACGCCTTATAGCTGGGCGGTCACGGTCGGGAGCTTGCCCGCAGGTCTGAGTTTGAACCCGGCGACGGGCGTGATCTCCGGCACCCCGAGCGGGACATTTGTCGGCACCGACAGCTTCACTGTCACTGTGACGGACACGGAGACACCGACGCCGCAGACGGCGAATGCTGCCTTGAGTATTACGATCACGGTCGCTCCGTTGAGCGTTACCACCACTTCGCTGCCCGGAGGCGTGGTCGGTTCTGTCTATGCGGGCGCGACCTTGCAGGCCGCCGGCGGAATTCAGCCTTATTCATGGGCAGTTACAACCGGCAGCTTGCCGGCGGGACTGACTCTTAACTCTGCCACGGGAGCAATCGCTGGCACACCAGCCGCGTCCGGAACTTCGAATTTCACCGTCACAGTGACGGATTCGGAAACGCCGACGGCCAAGACTGCCACTGCCAATCTCAGTATTACTGTGAATCCAGTGGTGACTGTGACGACCACCTCGCTGCCCGCGGGCGTGATCGGCACGGTCTATCCGGGCGCAACGCTGCAAGCCACGGGCGGTGTAACGCCCTACAGTTGGGCGGTAACAACGGGAAGCCTGCCAGCTGGATTAAGTTTGAATGCCGCGACAGGCGCCATCTCCGGGACGCCAACTGGAAACGTCACGGGCGTAATCAATTTCACCGTAACTGTCACCGACTCCGAATCGCCAAAGAAGACGGCAAGCGCGAATCTGAGCATCACCATCAGCGCTACGACTCTGAAGGTTACGACTGCTTCCCTCCCTGGCGGCTCCATCGGCACTGCTTACAGCCAAACTCTTGCCGCTACGGGCGGAATCACGCCTTACACCTGGGCGGTTACGGTCGGCAGCCTGCCCACGGGGCTGAGTCTGAACTCGGCGACGGGCGTCATCTCCGGCACTCCGAGCGGGACTTTCACTGGCACCGACAGTTTCACCGTCACTGTGACCGACTCGGAGACACCGACCCCGCAGACGGCGAATGCTGCTCTGAGTATTACAATCACGGTCGTTCCGTTGAGCGTTACAACCTCTGGTCCTTTGCCCACCGGCGTCGTCGGGTCCGTCTATCCGGGAGCGACGTTGCAGGCCACCGGCGGAATCCAGCCTTACTCTTGGGCGGTCACGACCGGCAGCTTGCCTTTGGGTCTGACGCTTAACTCCGCCACGGGAGCAATCTCTGGCACGCCGACCACAGCCGGCACCTCGAACTTCACCGTTACTGTGACTGATTCCGAAACTCCGACGGCTAAGACCGCCACGGCCAACCTGAGCATCACTGTCAACCCAGCCTTAACGGTGACCACAAACTCCCTGGCATCTGGCGTAATCGGCGTGAGCTACAGCCAGACGCTGGCGGCCACGGGCGGTATCACGCCCTACACTTGGGCGGTAACGTCCGACACCCTGCCCGCAGGTCTGAGTTTGAACACGAGCACGGGTGTGATCTCCGGCACCCCGGGCGGAAGCGTCACAGGCACCACTAACTTCACCGTAACCGTGACTGACTCGGAATCCCCCACGAAGAAGACAGCTTCGGCGAACCTGAGCATCACCATCACCGCTCCGACTCTGAAGGTGACGACTACGAGTCTGCCTAACGGAGTAACCGGCAATTCCTACAGCGCGACACTGCAGGCATCGGGCGGAATCACGCCTTACTCCTGGCAACTAACTAGTGGCAGCCTGCCCACGGGGTTGACGCTGAATTCCAACGGAACGATCACTGGAACTCCCGCGCAGGGGGCCGTCGGCACTTTTAACTTCTCAGTGAAGGTGACGGATTCGGAGACTCCCACGGCGCAAACTGCTTCGGCGAGTCTCAGCATCTTCGTCAGCAACAGCGCACCGCTCACGGTCACTACGAACGGACTGCCCAGCGGTGTTGTGGGTATGCCGTACCAGAACGAGAACGTATTCCTGCAGGCCAGCGGCGGGGTTCAACCCTACACCTGGAGCATCAGCTCGGGTTCACTGCCGGCAGGCCTGTCGCTCAGCTCCGCAAACTGCGGAAGCAACGTGAATTGCGCGATCGTCGGCACGCCTACCACTACCGGGACCTCCAACTTCACGGTCAAAGTCACCGACTCTACTCAACCGAATCCGACTACGGCGACGGCCAATCTGAGCATAACCATCAATGGCATGCTCTCGATCACCACGGCGTCGGTGCCAAACGGCAGCCTCAACGCACAGTACAACGCCACAATTAGCGCCACGGGTGGACTGCAGCCTTACAGCTGGAGCATCATCAGCGGCAGCCTGCCACCGGGGCTGAGCCCCAACAGCAATAACAACAGCCTGAACATTAACGGGACCCCGAACACGACGGGGAGTTATACCTTCACGGTTCAGGTTTCCGACAGCGAAAATCCGCAAGTCTCGGTTAGCAAAAGCTACACCATCGTCATCAACAGCCAGCCGGTGGGCTACACGGTCTCAGGCACAGTGAGTTACAGCGGCTCGCAGACGGGGTGGACCTATCTGCAGCTGAACGGTAACAACAACTGCGGCAACTGCGGCAACAACCTAGGCACCGGCATCTCCGAGGCCACACTGAAAGCGGGAGGGGCCTTCACCATCCACGGCGTGCAGCCCGGCACCTACACCCTGCAGGCCTATATGGACAACCTCAACCCGGCCTTTGGCGCCGAGAACGCGGCCAACCCCATGGGCAGCTACAACGGGACCATAACTGTTACCAACGCGAACGTGAGTGGCGTTCCCGTCGTGCTGACCGATCCCGGGCCGGTGACTCTCAATTCGGCTCCGAGCAACAAGGGGAACGGGGGCGGATTCAACGGCGGCGCTCTTGTCTCATTCAAGGGAATCCAGAACAACAACGGCATAGAGATGGCTACGTCCTACACCGTCCAGTGGAGCACCAGTCAGACGTTTAGCAGCGTCCTGGGAAGCAAGAGCTTCCCTGCGACGGGCGGGAACAACCCGTGGATCATCAACGGGCTCACCAATGGCCAAACTTTGTTCTTCCGCGCCGAAGGCTTGGCGGGCGGTTCGACCAGCCCATGGTCAGGGGCCTCCAACGGCATACTCATCGGCGCGCCAACGGGTGGCAACACGGTCTCGGGCACGGTCACCTTTAGCGAAACGGCTACCGGGCCGCTGTATGTGGGCTTCTACGACCAGGGCACGGGCAACGTCTATGCCGATGTAGTAGGAAGCAAGGCGAACCCGCCGAAGAGCCCGGCAGCGTACACGGTCCAGGTTCCCAACGGCAACAATTACTTCTTCTTCGGGATCCTCGACCAGAACAACTCCGGCCTGATCGCTGGGCCGGGACAGGTTTCCAACACCAGTAACGGAAACCACTCTGCGCCGGTCGTCATCAATGGCAATTTGAGCAATGAAAACCTGACCTTGCCCAACGCCAACAGTACGGCCACGGTAACGACGCAGGTTTCGGAACAGATCAATCAGAACGGCACCAACACGTATTACAGCATCGGGTTCAACGTCAACGGTCTGATCAAACTACCGGTGGCCGTGGAACTTGCGACGGGGCCCGCTCCGGGAGTAGTGATCCCAGCGGACATTGCCAATGGCGGCTTCTACGGCAACTCCGATTCGTTCAGCCTCTACACCACCCTCAACGGCGTGGTGCCGCAGGTGGGCGATACTTACACCCTGAACGTTACCTATAGCGATGGCACGTCGGAGGTCCTGACCGTCAAGGTCACCGCCGTCCTGAACAACGCTTTTGTCACCAACCTTGTACCGCAGGGGAACGGCGTCAGCGTGATGCCCGACTTCAGTTGGACCGATCCCGGCAACGCCACTAATTACACCTATCAGTTCTGGCTGTGCTGCGATCAAAACAATAATACGATCTGGCAGATACCGGGTAACAACTCCAACTCGAATGGCTTCTCCAGTTCCATCACCTTGATTAAGTGGAACCAGGATCCGACGAACTCGAACCCGCCCGACCTGCCCGACATGTCCAGCCTGATCGGCAACACGACGTATTCCTGGCAGATCACCGCTCAGGACAACAACGGCAACTCGGCACAGGTACAGGTGAACTTCCAGACGGCGGCAACGCCCCTGACGTTGCAGGCATCCGGCGCTCTGGCGTCCGGAACCGTCGGCCAAAACTACAATTCGGGGATCAATGCCTCAGGCGGCACGCCTAACTACACCTTTTACCTGAACAATGGAAGCCAGCAGATCCCCACCGACGGATCGCAGTATTCCATCGCGGACGGCATATGGGTTTCCAGCAACGGCGGCAGCACGCTGTCGGTGGGCGGAACACCTGGCTCGACGGGCACGGTAACGATACCCAACGTTACGGTGATGGACAGCATGGGCAACACGGCCGGTCCGGACACGTACACAATCGTCGTCAGTCCGGCACAGGCGCTTTCGATCCAAACCATGTCGCTGCCCGGCGCTTTCGATGGCTGGGCCTACAACACCTACATACAGGCCAATGGCGGGGTGCAGCCCTACACCTGGAGCATCATCAGCGGCGGCAACAGTCTTACCGCCGTGGGGCTCACCTTCACCAACAACCCTCAGAACAATCAATCGGAGGCGGAGATCTCCGGAACGCCGAGCGCGACCGGAACCGCCAGCTTCACGGTTCAAGTCACCGATAATCAAGGGACGACACTCACCCAGCCGCTCACCCTCGCGGTTACGGGCTGTACGAACAACAGCAATCTCTCAGGCAACTACGCCATGTTGATCCAGGGCTGGACGGACGCTAGCCAAGGCGAAGTTTTCTTGGGGCTTGCGGCCAGCTTCGTAACCAACGGCAGCGGCAGCATTACGTCGGGAGTGGGAGATTACAACGACCCGACAGACGGCTATGCAGCGGTGACCATCACCGGCGGCACCTACTGTGTGGCCGGCAACGATCAGGGGTTGATGACCATTAATACCAACCAAGGCAGCTTAACGCTGGCCTTTGCCTTGCAATCCAGCGGCAACGGCAACGTCATCGCCTACCAGGCGAACAACGGTTTCCAGGGATCTGGCGTGCTGCTCAAGCAGACCGCCAGCGCGTTCTCGCTCTCCAAGATCACCGGGCCCTATGCGGTCGGACTGATTGGCATAGACCAAGGTGGCAACCGACTTGGTTCGGCTGGAGCATTTACAGCAAATGGCACAGCCAACTGGACCAACGGGCAGGTGGATGTTAACGATAATGGGAACGTCAATAATGGGAACGGCGCCAGCAGCCCGCTAAGCTTCAGTTCGAACAATGTTAGTTCCATATCCTCGACGACCGGGCGGGGCACGGTCGGTATCAACGTTGCGGGTGTAGGCACCTTCAACTACGCATTTTATATGGTCAACGCTACTCAACTGCTGCTGATCGAAACCGATGTCGCGACCCGGCCCAACGGCTCGCTGCTTACGGGCCAGATTCTCCAGCAAAGTGGTACCTTCACCGACGCGTCGCTCAACGGCGTCAGCGTGCTCGAAGCTGAAGGTCTCAATACTGGTAACTCGCCTGCCACGCCCGTTGCAACGGTCGGGCTCATCACTACAACCGGCACCGGCTTGACGTACAGCTTCAGCGGCGACCAGAACGATGGCGGCACGGAGAAAACGCAGAGTGATACGGGGACCTTTAGCGTAGCGCCGAACGGACGTACGCCCCTGACCAGTAGTGGTGGTGGGAACAGCCCGCTCCTCTATCTGATTGCCAAGAACCAGGCGTTCCTCCTTAACACCAACGGCAAGGTGTCCTTTGGCATGTTGACACCGCAGCAGGCGATCACCTTCACGGACTCGTCTTTCAGCGGAAACTATCTGGGTGGTAGTCAACAGCCGGTCAACTCGAACGTGAAGGCGGGCGTGATCCAGTTGGACGCCACTGGTGCCGGCGGCACTCTTACCGGAACTCAGTACCAAGTCGACAATTGCGGGCCCGGCTGTTTGGAGCCGGAGAGCCAGACCCTATCGTCGATTACTTATGCCCCTGACCCCGATGGGCTTAACGGAAAATTTGACATTAGCCAGGATGGCCAATTAGGAGTGTATCTCTACCTGATCTCGACCACGCAGGGCGTGTTCATGAACGTGGGAACAACTGGTGGCGGCCCCTGCTCCCACGACTGCAACCCGGGTCTGACTGATGTCCATCAGTAACGGTAACTTGACTGCAAATCGCGGACCGGCGGCTTCTCGCTGCCGGTTCGCTTCTTTCTTTCTGGCGAACTGATAAAATCGAGTTTCGTCATGTCCGCCTCTACCCAGCTGATCCAGATTGAACTTGGTCCCAGGGTGCGCAGTCCGAAGCCCTCGTGGCTTAAGGCGAAGGCTCCGGTGGGCGACAATTTTCATAACCTGAAAAAGCTGGCGCGCGGGCTTGGCCTGCATACCGTATGCGAGTCGGCGCAGTGCCCGAACATTGGGGAATGCTGGGACCATCACACCGCGACCTTCATGCTGCTAGGGGATATCTGCACGCGGCGGTGCGGATTTTGTGCGGTGCCTAAGGGACGTCCGGAAGCGATTGACTGGGACGAACCGCGGCGTGTGGCCGAAGCCGTCGCTACGCTTGGACTGCGTCATGCGGTGGTGACCAGCGTGAATCGCGACGATGACAATGTTGGCGGGGCGAGGATTTTTGCGGAGACGATTCGGCAGATTCGTGAACTGGTGCCGGAGTGCAGGGTCGAGGTGCTGATTCCCGACTTCCAGGGTTTGGAAGAACCGCTACGCATCGTGCTCGAAGCGAAACCCAACGTGCTCAACCACAATACCGAGACCGTCCCGCGGCTGTACCGCGCAGTGCGCTCGGGCGCGCGCTACCAGCGGACGCTCGATCTGCTGGCGAATGCCAAGCAGTGGGAACCGGCGATGGTGACCAAGAGCGGCGTGATGGTTGGAATCGGCGAGGAAACCGATGAACTGATCGAGGTCTTCCGCGGCCTGGGCGAGCGCAGCGTCGATATCCTGACGATTGGGCAGTATCTGCGTCCGTCAAAAAATCATCTTCCGATGACGCGCTACTACACGCCCGAGGAGTTTGTCTCGCTGAAAGAAGAGGCACTGAAGTTTGGATTCAAGCACGTCGAGTCAGGGCCGCTGGTGCGGTCGAGTTATCACGCGCATGAGCAGGCGGACGTAGCGGCGAGATAAAGCGCTGTTCGTCATTCGCTGTTCGCCGCGGCAAATGCAGGTCCCTCGCTCCGCTGCGGATGACAATCCCAAATTAGTATTGCGAACGACGAACAGCCAACGACAAGCGACCAACGGCCCGCCCTTACCACACCCGGCACGCGTTCTGGTTCACCATCGGCGCTGTCGCGGGGCAGTGATATGCTTCGCGGAACTCCGGCATATTCGAAAGAGTCCCGTTCACACGGTACTTTCCAGGGGAGTGCGGATCGACGGTAACCAGCATGCGTGCCAGGGCATCGGTGCGGTTCTGGCACCATACGTTGGCCCATCCCAGAAAAAAGCGCTGCTCGGCGGAGAGACCGTCGATCGGCGCCGGCTCCTTGCCGGCAAAGGTATTCAGCAGAGCCATATAGGCAATGCGCAGGCCGCCATTGTCGGCCGCGTTCTCGCCCAGGGTTAGCTTGCCGTTGATCTTCACATCGTCGACCGCAACGAAATTCGCGTACTGGTCCTTGATACAACCGGTGCGTTCTTCGAATTGTTTCTTGTCGTTCGCGGTCCACCAGTCGCGGAGATTGCCCTCGGCATCGAACTGGCTGCCCTGGTCATCGAAGCCGTGCGTGAGTTCGTGGCCGATCACGGCGCCGATGCCGCCGAAGTTCATGGCATCGTCGGCCCGGTTGTCGTAGAACGGGGGCTGCAGAATTCCAGCGGGAAATGTGATGTTGTTCTGCAGCGGGTTGTAGGTCGCGTTTACCGTCATCGGCGGATAGGGCCACTCCCGCTTATCGAGCGGCTGGCCAATCTTATTCAACCGGCGCTGAAGATCGTTCTGGTTGGCGCGTTGCGAATTGCCGAGAGCGTCGCCGCGCACGATCAGCAGCGCCGAATAATCGCGCCACTTGTCGGTGTAGCCGATGCGGTTGGTGATGGCCTGCAATTTCACCAGCGCCTGAGCCCTGGTGTCCGCGCCCATCCACGGCAAGTTTTTGATATCTTCGCCCAAGGCCTTTTCGAGCGCCCCGACCATTGCTAGCGTACGCTCCTTGCCTTCGGCGCCGAAGGTCTGCTGCACGTAAACCTGGCCCACCACATCTCCGAGATCGTTGTTCGTGTAGCCCACGCAGCGCTTCCAGCGGGGACGCAACTCTTTGGTGCCCTGCATTGTCTTGTTGAAAAAGTCGAAATTCTCGTTTACGAATACCGCCGGCAAGACCGCTGCGTTCGCATGCACGGTGTGCCAGCGCAGGTACGTCTTCCAATCGTCCAGCGAATGCGCGCTCATTACCGCTTGCATGTTCTTGATGAACTCCGGCTCAACCACGTTGAGCGAATCGAACCGGGGCGCGCCCACGCCTTCGAAATATGCATTCCAGTTAAACCCTGGGCTCAGAGCGGCCAGTTCCTGATCCGACATCTTGTGATAGACCTTCTGCGGATCGCGGCGGGTCGTCTGGTCGAAGGCGCCTTTGGCCAAGCTGGTTTCAATCTCCATCACAACCTTGGCTCCGGCTGCGGCTTTGCCTTCATCGTCGCCCAACAGAACGAGCATCTTAGCCACGTGCGCGACGTATTTCTTCCGCAGCTCGACCGACTTCTCATCGTCCTTGAAGTAATAATCGCGGTCCGGCATGCCCAGTCCGCCCTGATCGACTTCGGCGATCATCTGGCTCGCGTTCTTGAAGTCCGAATCGGAATCGAAACCGAACAACACATCGGTACCCTCGCGGTGCAGCCGCACGACCTCCTGCGCAAGTTCCCCTTTCGACTTGATCGCGGCAATGTTCTGCAAGTCACGCTCCAGCGGCTTGGTTCCCGCTTTTTCGATGGCGCCTTCATCCATACAGCTGGCATAGTAATCGCCGATCTTCTGCTCGCTGGCGCTCCGGCCCGGGCGGTCGAGCGACGACTTCTCCAGAATGTCGCGCACAATGTATTCGCCTCGTTGCTGCAATTCGTTGAAACGGCCCCAGGACGAACGGTCGGCGGGAATCGGATTCTGCGCCAGCCACTTGCTGCACGCGTAAGCGTAAAAGTCGTTGCAGGGATCCACACTTTTATCGATCTGGTCGACGGAAAAGCGCACGTCGGCAGCCGGCTTGTCCTGCGCGAACAGTGCGGGCACCAGCAGGGCGATGAAGACGGTCAATAGGTTCAACAAATTGCGCATGAGATCCTCGAATTGGGAAGTGAAATTGCCAATGGTGGGCGCGGAACACACACCGAACCATTCTGTTGGACGAACGAAAAAGGCAGTCGTTAGTAGCCAGGAACTATCGACCAACGACTCTTGCCCTCAGAATACCTTTACGTGGAACGTCAGATATTTCTTGGGATTCTCCCGAATCGCCTTCACCAGTTCCCGCGTCTCAACCAACATCTGGCTGCTGTTGTTGTACAGTGCCGGGTCCTTGAACAGCATGCCCGCCGTGCCCTCGCCCTTTTCCAGGCGCTCGGAGAGCGTAGCCAGATTGTTGGTCAACGTCTGTATCCGGTTGGCGAATTCCTGGTCATGCGTCATCTTGCCCAGCGCGCCCTTGCCCGCATTGATGTCGTCGGTCAACTGGCGGACGTTGGCGAGCGTCTTGTTCGCGTTGTCAAACAGCTGGGGATCCTTGAGCAGCTTGCCGGCCGAACCTTTTCCCTGCTGTAAATCGTCGACGATCGCATTCAGCTTGTCGATAGCGGCGACCGCTTTCTTGTACACTTCGTCGCTGGTGAAAAGCGGGCCGAGGGAGCCTTTTCCGCTCTGGACGTCATCCACCAACCCCTTGAACTCAGCCACCGTCGCGTTGAGCTGATCATACAAGGCCGGACTGTAAATGACCTTCCCAATTGAGCCCTGGCCGCTCTCAATAAACGTCATGATCCGGTCCACTCGCTTCAGCAGCGAGTCCATATTCTGCAACGTGCCCTGGCTGGCGCGCACCACGTCCTGGATCTGGGGCGCATCATGAGCGGCCAACGTATCTCCGTCGGTTGCCTCCGGGCCCTTCGCGGTCGAACTGTCCACGTCCACAAAGGTTTCGCCGAGGATTCCGGCCGTGCTCAACAGCGTAACGGAGTCCTTGCGCAGATTGAACTTGTACTTCGTATTCACCTTCATGGTGACTTCGACCGGAGTAGTCGGCTTGCCTTCCACGATGCGGACAGCCGTCACGTTGCCGATGTCCACACCCGCCAAACGGACCGGGGCGCCTTCGCGCAGGCCTTGGGCATTATCGAAGTAAGACCGCAGCGTGATCTTGCTGGTGAACCATCCGCCGGTGCCGCTCATCAGGAAAATCAGGACGGCAAGCGTGACACTCGCCACCACGACGGTGAGTCCCACGCGGAGTTGCGACCATTTCAGCTGCTTCTGGCTAGGCAAGGTGGTCAGTAAACGACAGAAGCATGATAGCAAACGTTGCGGGATTTCAGGATTCGAGATTTTCTGGGGAGGGAAAACGCGACTCGGGCCCCCAGGAACAGAGGCTCCCGTCCGCTGGCGCAGGCGCAAGAGGCAAAAGGTTTTATTTGGAACTGCCTCATATTGGTTTGGTATACACTCTCGTAGATTTTCTTGCGGTTTTCCGTGGATCGCCAAGAATCGCCGAGAGGCATCGCCATGGGCGCTACTTTCGATGCCACCGCTACACCCGCAAAAAAGCTGGGACATGCGGCGTGGTTTACCGAGCTGTCGCCGCCCGAGCGCAGCACGTTTATCGCTACCTTTGGGGGTTGGGCGCTCGACGGCATGGACGTAATGGTGTACAGCTTTGTGATCCCGGGGTTAATCGCGGCCTGGCAAATCACCAAAGGTGAGGCCGGAATGCTGGGAACGGCGGCCTTGCTGATCTCCGCCGTGGGCGGCTGGTTGGCAGGGTTGTTGGCGGACCGCTTTGGCCGCACCCGCGTGTTGCAGTGGACCATCCTCTGGTTCGCGCTCTTCACCTTCCTGAGCGGATTCACCAACAACTTCTGGCAATTGCTGTTTACGCGCGGTTGCCAGGGCCTGGGATTCGGCGGGGAATGGGCCGTCGGGTCTGTGCTGATGGGCGAGACGATTCGCGCGGAGCACCGGGGCAAAGCCGTGGGTACGGTGCAGGGGGGCTGGGCCATCGGCTGGGGAATCGCCGCGATTTGCTCCGTCGCATTGTTCTCATGGCTTCCCGCGAGTCTGGCTTGGCGGGCCATGTTCTGGATTGGCATTCTGCCTGCGCTACTGGTCTTCTACATTCGACGCCACGTGCCCGAGCCGGCGGTTTACACGCAGACGCGGCAAAAATTCGCCGACACACACGACCAGCCTCATTTCCTTGAGATTTTTTCTCCCTCGATGCTGAAAATCACTCTGTTGACATCGGCCCTGGGAGTGGGCGTCCAGGGAGGCTACTACGCGATCACCACCTGGCTGCCAACGTATCTGAAGACCGTACGGCATCTGTCGGTGCTGAACACGGGTGCGTACATGATGGTCATCATCATTGGATCGTTCTGCGGCTACCTGACCGGAGCATATCTGGCGGACGGCATCGGACGTAAGAAGGCCCTGATTCTCTTCGCCGCCTGCTGTGCCGTGGCGGTCACCGCTTACACCTATTTGCCCATCAGCAACGGTCCAGTGATGTTACTACTTGGCTTTCCTCTCGGTTTCTTTACCTCTGGCTCGTTCAGTCCGGTGGGCGCATTCTTTACCGAGTTGTTTCCCAGCCGCCTGCGGGGTTCGGGACAGGGCTTTTCCTATAACCTGGGCCGCGGCATTGGCGCCCTCTTCCCGACGCTAGTCGGTTTTCTCAGCGCGCGCCTTTCGCTCGGCAAAGCGATTGCCATTTTCGCCGTGGCGGCTTATGTCGTCATGATTCTGGCGGTACTGATGCTCCCGGAAACCAGGGGCAAAGAACTTCGCGTGTATGAATAGCGAAGGCGAAGTGGCGTTTCCGGCTTGCCGGCCTCCGAACCCCGATCCTGGCAAGCCGAAGATCGCCGTTCCCGCCAAGGGTTGCGATTGCCACGCGCACATCTTCGGTCCGCTGGGGCAATACCCTTTTACTCCGAAACGCAGCTACACCCCACCCCCCGCGAGCATTCAGGCCTACCAGCGGATGTTGAGCGCCCTGGGACTGGAGCGGGCTGTAATCGTCCAGCCCAGCGTTTACGGCACCGATAACCGCTGTACCCACGACGCAGTCGCCGCCTCCGGCGGCAAGTGGCGAGGCGTTGCCGTACTGGACGCCAATACGGAGATGCACGAACTGCACCGATTGCACCATGCGGGATTTCGCGGCGTCCGCATCAACCTACTGTTCAAAGGCGGGGGTTTGGCGCTGGACATTCTGGAGCAGGTTGCCCGGTTGGTGGCACCGCTCGGCTGGCACGTGCAGTTGCTCATCGATGGCCGCGACCTGCCGGAATTGGCGCCACGACTTCGACGTCTGCCCGTCCCCCTCGTCGTCGATCACATGGGACACATGCCTGCGCAATTAGGGCTGGCGCATCCGGGATTTGAGGCGTTGCTCGCGCTTTCCCGCGAACGCAATTGCTGGGTCAAGCTTTCAGGCGCCTATCGAATCTCCGCCGAACCCTACCCGTATGAAGATGTCACTCCGATTGCGAAGGCCCTGGTCGAGGCCGCGCCGGAGCGCATGGTATGGGGAAGCGATTGGCCGCATACATCGTTTCAAGGTGCGATGCCGATCGACGCCACTCTTCTCGATTTGCTGGAAACCTGGATTCCGGATCCACAGACGCGACACGGGATTCTCACCAGCAACCCCGCAGAGTTGTACGATTTTGAGCACTGACGACAAAAGCGGCCTCGGCCAAAATCGTTGGCCCAGGCCGCCCGCTAAACACGACCGCTGTTCGTAACAAATCTAGCGATGCTGCTCGCGCGGATTGTGCTGCTCAGGTTTCGCCGGCGGCCGATTCTCCGGTCGCTGCTGAGGCGGCCTGGAGTTATGCGGCGGGTTGGCGTGGGATGACATCTGTCCCTGGTTTCCGGCTTGATGGCTTCCCGGCTCATGGTTCGCATTGTTCATGGCATTGCGGTTTCCCGGACGGTCCACGGGGCGATTATTGGCGCCGCCGCTACCGCCATTTCTGGGCAGCTGATTGTTAAGGCCGCGGTTGCCGCCGGATGAACCCCGCGTTTCCTGGGGTGAGACCTTCGAAGGACGATACGGCGTTCCCGCCGCGCTAGCTCGCGTCACATTGCGTCCTGAGAACTCGCCGGGCCGGGCCGTCGCCGCAATCTCCGGACGCCCATGATTCTGGGAGGCGAACAGCTGTTTATTCTGGCTGGCCGCATGTTCATGTTGACTTTGCGCTGCCAGAGCGGGGGTGTGCGACTCGCGTCCATACGCTTCCTCTTGCGGTGTCGGCCGCGCTTCGATGCCGCCCGCGCCGTTGAAGCTCACGTTGCGCGTGTTGTTTACGATGACGGTCCGATTGTAGACGTTTGTCACGTTGGTAACGTTAACGTTGGTCACGGAACGGTTGTAGTAGAAGCCGCCGCCTCTCCACTCGCCGCCAAAGAAGCCGACGCCGCCGTAGCCAAAGCCGTAGTTAATGCCGCCGTAGAAGCCAACATGCGGCCCCCAATAGCCCGGATGCCAGCCGTAGTAGCCGCCGGAGAACGCCCAGTAACCGGGGGTCCACAGCAGGCCCACCGGCGCAATCACCCAAGTGCCGGGGACCCAGTAGTAGCCGCCGTCGTCACTCCACGCCCAATAACCTGGGGTCCAGAAATAGCCCGGACCCGGGCAAATGGGCTGCGCGTACACCGGCAGCACAGGCGGACCGATCCGCACCGAAATGCCAATCCCGATCTGTGCCGACGATGCCGTCGAGAGCGACAGCACCGCAACCGTCAACACCAAAACTCCCAACGCCAAACCGCGAAATGATCGTTTCATTTTCATTGCCTTCCTTTGCCTCTGAACATTATTGGGCCAAAACCGGTTACCCGACATGGTTACGTCTCGGCTATATGAACCCTGAACTTTCGAGCATGTTGCGGAACTCGAAAACCTTGTTTCGAATCAGCAGCTTGCTGGATCCGCCTAGGTGATCATAAGGCCCAGAGCTAATTTTCCAGAATGACGTGGGCCAGGGCTTGCTCGGAAGTGTGGGTAATCGAGAGCGCGATGTTCTTCGTCCCGAGTTTAGCCGCGATGGCCGCTGCCTCACCGTGAAACTGAATGGTGGGCCGCTGCCCTTTCGGACGCACCACCTCGATATCCCGCCACCGCACGCCGCGGCTCCAGCCCGTGCCCAGCGCCTTCATCCCGGCTTCCTTGGCGGCGAAGCGCGCTGCATAACTTTCAAAGCGGCTGGCTTTTCTTTCGCAATAGCTGACTTCGTCGTCGGTGAAAATGCGATGCAGGAAGCGGTCGCCGAACCGCTCTATGCTTTCGCGGATGCGCGCCACTTCCGCAATGTCCACCCCCGTGCCCAGAATCATGAAGACATTGTCAATTGGTAATTGGTAATTGGCAATTTGGAATTTCACCCAGTCCACTTATTGTGCACTCAGCATCTCGACGAGAACATGGTCTTGCTCTGGAAACACGGTTCGTAGGTCTATGAGCACCCGTCCTTCTTCGACCCGGGCGACGATGGGCGGCATGTGGGCGCGAAGACGGGCGTTCAATTCGTCGGAGCTGAGATCGCTATGGGAGAGTGCAATCAGGCGCGTGGGCAAGACCGCGGACGGCGCTGCGCCGCCGCCGACAACGGACTCGCCATCGACAACTTCCATAATCAGCGCAGATTTCGTCTGGGCCGATCTGACCTCGGAGACAATTCTCTCCACACGGCGCGCGATCTCGTCTTTCGACAACCGCATCATGCGCAGCACCGGCACGGCGTCGTGGTCGCGTCTTAGATAGGCAAGCAGCGTGGCTTCGAGCGCGGCGTAGGTGAGCTTGTCCACGCGCAGGGCGCGGAAAAGCGAGTTCGAGCGCATGCGCGCGACAAGATCGGCGTGGCCGCTGATTAATCCCGCTTGCGGACCTCCGAGAAGTTTGTCGCCACTGTAGGTGACGATGTCCACGCCGGCGCGCAGGCTGTCGAGCACTCCCGGTTCGCCGTTGATTCCGACCGAACGCAGGTCGATCAGCGCGCCGCTGCCCAGGTCTTCCATGAGCGGAAGATTGCGGCGGCGGGCGAGAGCGGCCAGTTCGCCAAGAGCAGGCTGTTCCGTAAAGCCGGTGATTTCAAAGTTGGAACGATGCACGCGAAGCAGGAGCCGCGTGCGCTCGTTGATGGCGTTTTCGTAATCGGCAACGCGCGTGCGATTGGTCGTGCCCACTTCGCGCATGCCCGCATTCGACTTCAACATCACCTCCGGGATGCGAAATGAGCCACCGATTTCGACCAGCTCTCCGCGCGAAACGATGACTTCGCCGCCCTCAGCCAGCGAGTTCAGCGCCAATAGAACGGCGGCTGCGTTGTTGTTGACGACGATGGTCGAGATGGCGGTCGAGATAGCCGCCGAGCTGCGCTTGGCTGAGGAGGGGCCAAGCCCCGCCACCACACGATCTTCATTGAGCAGCTTCTGGAACAGGCGATCGACGTGGACATCGCGCCTTCCGCGATCACCGGTGGCCAGGTCGTATTCGAGATTGGAGTAGGCGTTCGACGTGTTCCGGACGTGGTCGAGCGCTGCTGCAGCCAGCGGCGCGCGCCCCAGATTCGTATGCAGGATCACTCCCGTGGCGTTAATCACCGGCAGCAAGGAATAGCTCAGCGACTGGCGAAGTTCACGTTCTACCGCGGCGGACAGGCCGCCGAGCGCAAGGTCCAACGACTTCGCGTCGAACTCCCTGCCGGCGATTTCCTGCCGAAGGCGCGTCAGCACGGCGCGGATACTCTCCGCCACGGCGGAATGCCCTTCGCGTTCGATCAGCACCTGCATGTCGGGTTGGCGAAGAACTTCGTCCGTCGAAGGCAGTTTCTGAAAGAGCTTGGATTTGCCAACGGTGGACACAGGGGGCGATTATGCCACAGGGAACCAGTTCTCAGTTCAGGCACACACTGTTGTCGCCCGCGGATGCCGAAAATTGGCGCTATGAGTTCTTGCTGAGAACTGAGAACCGGGAACTGAGAACTATCTACAGCGTGTGCAGGTACGTCAGCAAATCCTGGATCTGCTGGTCGGTCATCACTTGCCTGAAGCCTTCCATTTTGGCGCGGCCATTCTTAATGATGTCGGTCATGCGTTCGTCGTTGGCGGGAAGTCCGCTGAGGGACAAATACTGCTGCTTGAAGACGCCTTTCAGCCCCGGACCTTTCTTGCCGCGCGACGAGTACGGTTCATGGCACCGGTCACAATAATTGTCGTACAGTTGCCGGCCGGCGGCCTGTTGCGGGTTGAGGCCGAGTTCGGCGTCGGACTTGCGGCGTTCGACATCGCATCCTGCAAACGCCAGTAGTGCGACGATCACCACGGAAAGACGGAGGCACGAAAAAACTTGCGAGGCATTCATGAGGACGCGGCATCGCCTCCAACGGCTCAAAGGTAGGATAATACCGAAGCGATGGGCGTTGTGGTCAAACGCGTTTACGAGCCGGTTTCGCCGTCGGACGGAGTGCGCGTGCTGGTGGATCGTTTGTGGCCGCGCGGCCTGACGAAAGAAGCCGCGGCGCTCAAGTTCTGGCTCCGCGAATTGGCGCCTTCCGATGAGTTGCGGAAATGGTTCCATGCGAATCCTGGGGCATGGCGCATGTTTCAGAAGCGATATCTAAAAGAGTTGGCCAGCACAGAGGGCGCCGCGGCCGTGGAGAAGCTGCATCAGCTGGCCGCAGACAAGCGGCGAGTTACTTTGTTGTACGCGTCGCGAAACGAAGAACGCAACAACGCGACTGTGCTGAAAGAATTGCTGGAAGGGATGCCCAAGCCGCCGTCGAGCGTGGGGCACGGCGCCTTGGGGCGGGGGCGGATTCGGAAAGCTAAGAAACAGTAGCCAGTTGCCAGTACCCCCGGGGCAACTGGGTACTGCCCTCGCACTATAATTCCTCGTCATGTCCAGTTCCGCCATCGAGAAGAAAATCGAAGCCTTGCGCGAGAAAATCCGGCACCACGAGTATCGCTACTACGTGCTGGACGATCCTGAAATCTCCGACGCCGACTTCGACAAGCTGATGAACGAGCTTAAGGGGCTCGAGGCTGAACATCCGGCTCTGGTAAGGCCAGACTCGCCGACACAGCGCGTGGGAGGCAAGCCGCGCGAGGGATTCGTCAAGGCAAAGCATTCTTCTCCCATGCTCTCGCTCGACAACGCTTATTCCGAGGAGGAGTTACGCGACTGGGAGCGGCGAGTGCATGAACTGAGCGGGCGCACCGATCTCGAGTACATGTGCGAGCTGAAGCTCGATGGAATGTCGCTGGCCCTCGTCTATAGTGACGGCCGTCTGGAACGCGGTATCACGCGCGGCGATGGCAGCGTGGGCGAGGACGTCACTTTGAATGTGCGGACGGTGCGCTCCATCCCGCTGGTGATTGCGAAGGACAAGTTGAAAAAGGCTGGCATTCCTTCCAATTTCGAGGTCCGTGGCGAAATGCTGATGCCTCTCGCCGCCTTCCGCAGGCTGAATGAAGAACGTGAGCGGCAAGGGCTGGCGACGTTTGCGAATCCACGCAACTTTACGGCGGGTACGGTGCGGCAGCTCGAACCGTCGATTACGGCGCAACGCCGCATGGATTACTTCGCCTACTTGTTGTTGAAGGACGGGCAAACTTTTTTCGACCGCCAATCGAAGGCGATGGATGCCATGGAACTGGCGGGGTTCAAGGTGAACCCGAACCGCAAGTTGGCGAAAAATCTCGACGAAGTCTGGAAGTTCATTGAAAGCTGGGAAGCCAAGCGCGAATCTCTGCCCTACGAAATTGACGGCATCGTCGTCAAGGTGGACCGCACGGCGTGGCAGCGGGAATTGGGATTCACCGGAAAGGCTCCGCGGTGGGCGATTGCTTACAAGTACGCCGCTCGCGGAGCGGTGACGCTGATCGAAGACATCGTCCCCCAGGTTGGCCGCACCGGCAAGTTAACACCGGTTGCGCGGCTAACCCCGGTTCCGATTGGCGGAACGATGGTTGCGAACGCCACGCTGCATAACATGAATGAGATCGAGCGGCTAGGAATAAGGATCGGCGACTTAGTCGATGTGGAACGCGGTGGTGATGTGATTCCGAAAGTTGTGGAAGTCGTCAAGGACCAAGACCTTCGCATTACAAAGGATCTTATGGCCGAGCAGGTGGCATTTATCCTCAGCCACGGTCACAAGCAGTTCGAGATGCCCGAGCATTGTCCGGTATGCCACGGCAATGTGGTGCGAACGCCGGGCGAGGCGGACCATCGCTGCGTGAACGCGAACTGCCCCGCGAAGCTGCAGGGGACGATTCTCCATTTCGCCTCACGCCACGTGATGGATATAGACGGACTCGGCGAGGCGCTGGTCAATCAGCTTACCGAACGTGGCCTGGTCAAGAATGTTGCCGACCTGTACAAGCTCACGAAAAACGATCTGCTGCAGCTCGAACGCATGGGTGAGAAGTCGGCGGAGAACGTGCTCGCCGAGATCGAGGCCTCCAAGAAGCTTCCGCTGGAACGCGTGATTTACGGCCTCGGGATAAGGTTTGTGGGCGAGCGCACGGCGCAGTTTCTGGCGGAGCACTTCGGGTCGCTCGACGACATCATGAAGGCGGGTGCGGAAGAACTCGAAGAAGTAAACGAGGTCGGCCCGCGGATCGCGGAAAGCATTGTGGAGTTCTTTGGGGATGAACATAATCGGAAACTCGTGAGCGATCTCCGCAAAGCAGAATTGACGTTCACCGGGCAGAAAAAAGAAAAGGGCACGAAACTGGCGGGAAAGACTTTTGTGCTGACCGGCACGCTAAAGCGCCACACCCGAGACGAAGCAAAGAAGATGATTGAAGATGCGGGTGGACGCGTTTCCGGCTCGGTAAGCAAGAAGACCGACTATGTAGTCGCGGGAAGCGATGCGGGATCGAAACTGGACAAGGCCCGGGAGCTGGGGGTCAGCGTGATTGGAGAAGAGGAGTTGGAGGAACTGGTGAAATAATCCTCGAATCGGGGGGTAGTGTGGTGAAGGGGCTCCCCGTCCATCGAGCGCACCCCGCCGGCAATGTGTACCCACCAATTAGTTTTCCGCCTTACTTCTTCGCGGTCGGCGGCAACACGCCATTCAATCGCAGATACATGGCGGCCTCGGCATAGTGGTCGGCCCAACTGCTGGCCAAAACCATGCTGGCCCAGGCGCGCGAACCCTGACGTCCGGGGAGGATCTCCGCAGTCTCGGCTAGTTTTGAGTCGTCCATTTTCGCTAGCGTGTCGGCGCAGAAATCAAACGAGGCCTTGAGCGCTGCGACGAGCTTATCTTTCGAATCGGACTCTTTCACCTCTTCGACCTTGGGAGCGGGGACGGCGGCGGCTTTGCTGCACAGCAAGTTATTAGCTTCGACCATGTGGACGACGAGGTGGCCGAAAGTCATCTGATCGGCGGTCGGCTTGTAGCTGAATTTGTCAGCGGGCATGGCTTCGATGGCGGCGATCGTATTTTTCTGGCGGCCGGGCAGGATGTCCCGAAGCGCGCTGCTGACTGGGTTCTTGATTTGGGCGGTGGCGGCCAACGCGGCTAGTAACACCAAGGCAGCGTTCGCGAGAGTTCTCTTCATCGTTTTCCTCCGGGTGCGCTGAGAAGCATAACGCGAGGGGGAGTGCCTGCGCCACCCGACGAATCGCGGAACCGTTTGCAGCGCACGCACGCGGGCGGGGCGCCCGCGCCACACAGGCAAGACCTCCATACTTGCGGCCTTGCGCTATCCTACTAACATGCACGCGCATGGCGGACACGGGCATTCACATGGGACGGGGCGGGTGCTGCGCATCTCGCTCGCGGTGACCATGCTTTATGTCGTCCTGCTGGTGGTGGCCGGCATCCGCGCGCACTCGCTGGCACTGCTTTCCGAGGCCGGACACAATCTCTCCGACTTTCTGGCGCTGCTGTTGTCGCTGGTGGCTGTGTATCTCGAAGGCCGTCCTCCGAGTGCGACCAAGACCTACGGCTACCGGCGCGCTGGAGTGTTGGCGGCGCTGGTCAATGCGTTGTCGCTGGTGGCGGTGTCATTTTTCATTTTCTACGAGGCGTTCCAGCGCATCCAGCACCCCGAGCATGTGCGCGCCGCGGTCATGATCTGGGTGGCGGCGGCCGGCGTGGTGATGAATGGCGCGATCGCGCTGCTGCTGTGGCGATCCGGCAAAGACGTGAACGTGCGGAGCGCGCTGCTGCACGAAGTGGGCGACACGCTCTCGACCGCGGCCGTGATCGTCGGAGGTCTAGCAATCCTGTGGACGGGGCAGTACTGGATCGATGCGGCCCTGTCATTCGGCATCGGGGCACTGATTCTGTGGTCGAGCATCGGCATCGTACGCGAGACACTGAATATTTTGCTGGAGGGCACGCCGCGCGGCATGAGCCTGGAAGCGGTGGAACTGGCAATGCGGGCGATTGCCGGCGTCAGCGATGTGCACGACCTGCATCTGTGGAGCATTGGTTCCGAAAACCACGCTCTCTCGGCGCACGTGAAGATCGCCGATATGGCGACTTCCGAGAGCGATTCGATTCTCCGCGAGATCAACGAGAAGCTGGGACAGGGCTTTGGCATTCACCATACCACCATCCAGTTGGAACACGTGGTCTGCGAGACGGCCCACAGTTGCGTGATCGCGGTGCGGGAGGAAGAACATACCCACACCGACCACGACCGCCACGATCACGCCCGTTGAAAAATCGTTTGTCGTTAACACGATTGCATCAAAAAAGCGCTTGCACCCATCTTTACCTCATAATGATCAGCAGCATGGAGCAAATGCAGTCGGGGGATCAGCGAATCAAGTACGACCGGGAGCAAACGGGAAGGGCCTACGCTGAATTGAAAAGCGGGGATGCCGAAAGGTGCGGCTGTTCTTCTTGCAGAAACTTCGCGGCTCAACGAAGCACCGCCTATCCAGATAGCTTCCGCCGACTTCTCGATCAACTTGGTGTCGATTGGAAAAAGGAGGGCGAGGTCTACGAATGCGGTCCCGAGGGTTCACTTCGGGTGTATGGCGGCTGGTTCTACCTTGTCGGCGAACTCATCGAGCCGGGTGAACGGATGACCGATGCCGGTTTCGGCTTTCAATACTACTTCGTTGATGCAAAACGTCTACCAAAACCGGGAGCGGACTTCGGCCAGAACGTCTTAGCGGTCGAATTCTCAGCGAAATTGCCGTGGGTGATTTCCGACCAGCCCTAGCGAAGTGACTCGCGCAGCGGCCTATGAAAACCGCAGGGTCACCAAAAATTCTCAGGTAGACGCTTTAACCAACGACTATCGACCAACGACTGCTTACTGCTGCCGCTCGTAAATCTTTTTCACCGTCTCAATGGTGTCGGCGTCTTCGGGACGCTTGTCCGGGCGCAGCCGCACGATGCGCGGAAAACGCAACGCGTATCCACTCTCGTGGCGAGTTGACCGCATCATGTTGTTGAAAGCAACCTCCAAGACAATCTTCGGCTCGACGTCGAGTCTTGACCCTCGTTCTCTGATCTTGTGCGCGAGAAACCATTGGGTCATTTCGGCGATCTCGGCATCGGTTAATCCTGAGTATGCTTTGCCGATGTTCACCAGGCGGTCGCCCTCCCAGACCGCGAAGGTATAGTCACTGAGCGCGCCGATGCGTTTGCCGTGCCCGAACTCGACTGCGGTCACGACCACATCGAGCGTGGCGAGTTCCCGCTTCATCTTGAGCCACGACTTGCCGCGGCGGCCGGGAGTGTAGAGGGAATCTGGGTCCTTGATCACCAGGCCTTCGTTGCCTCGATCACGCGCAGCCTTGAAGAGGACCTCGAGATCTCGCTCCGAATTGGCGGTTGCGACCGGAGCGCGGAGGACAGTCGCCGCCGGAAGTACGGGAGAGGCAAAGGCGAAGAGAGCTTGCGACGGGCCGGCTGTTGCCGCGCTGCGCTCGGCTGGACGGACGAATGCGTCCGTCCCTACGTGAGTCATCAAGGGAGCGGAGGCCTTTGCCAGCGTCATGAGTTCGTCGAGGACCCTTGCACGCTCGCGCAGCGGACGGTCGAGTAGGAGTTCGCCATCGGAGTAAAGAACGTCGAAAACGAGATACACCACGGGGACGTCCTGCATCAGCTTGGCGCTGACTTTTTTCCGGCCGAGGCGTTGCTGGAGCTCGCTGAAGGGTAAGGCTCTACCTGCGCCCGAAGTAGTCCAAGCTACGATTTCGCCGTCGACGATCGCGTCTTTGGGCAGACCGGCAAGGGCGCCGGGTAATTCGGGGAAGGACTCGGTGATCTCGTCACGCGTACGCGAAAAGATGCGAACCTCGCGTTGGCACACGTGGGCCTGGGCACGGATGCCATCGTACTTATCTTCAACCGATGCATTCGGAAAATAGCTGAGTGCTTCTTCCGAAGATGCGACAGGACTGGCGAGCATGAAGTCGATGGGATGAAAAAGGCGAAGGCGCGCATCGGCTAGTTTCCCCATACAGGCCAGGCGCAGCGTTTCGCCGAGATCGCCGAGCAACATGTTGGCGCGTTTTACCTGGTCGAGCGGCGCTTCGAAGGCGAGCCCAATCGCTTCCTCGACAAGACTCTCTTTGAGTCCAATACGCAGGTCTCCGCTGATGATTTTCACGATGTATTTGGTTTCGAGCGGCTTGACGCGCTCCAGGAGGCTGCGCAGAAGAGAGGCCTTCGCGGCAGGCCCACGGGCGGCGGCGATGTCCAGGAACACGCGCTCTACTGCTGCGAGCGACAGCCCAGATTCCGGCCGTGCAGGAAGCGCCTCAGCAGCAACGGACCCCGCGTCGCCATGTTTGCGGTAAATCTCGGTCAGTTCTTGTTCTGATTTTCCGGAGATATCGCTGATGACGCGCCAAAGAAGTGCCCCTCCGATCTGCAGAGTCGCTTCCTCGTATGCGGGGAACGGCCGCCCTGAAAGAAAAATTGCAGCGAACGCCGCTTCATCCACAGGCAGCGATCGCAGATAGGCAGCGCACAGCGCCGTCTTCTCCAGTTTCTTAGTGCTTGCGGCGATGGCATCGCAGGTCTGGGCGAGGCGCAGCATGGTCCATTGCATTCTATGGCCGGGAGTTGCGACTTTACACCCGCCGCACCCTCCGATTATAGAAATACGCTTGGGGATAAACTATTGAAATGACAGGAGATATACCCCTGTAGCCGGTCTATTCAAGGCTCGGGATTTCCGCCATCTGTGATACTCTAGACATTGGAGTCTTCCCTCCGTGAAGTAACATCCAATGCCAATGCGACGTTGGCGGCAAATCTTGCGTTTTTTGGCAGCGGTGCAGCTGCTACCGGCTCTGGAGAGCGGAGAGGAAACCCTCGTCGGCGGACAGGCGGTGCTGGAGGGCGTGATGATGCGTTCGCCGCATGCCTGGGGCATTGCCGTGCGCAAGCCTTCGGGCGAGATTGTCACCCATAGCGAGCCGCTGGAACGGCCTTCCGAGCAGCATAAATGGATGGGTTGGCCTGTGGTACGCGGGGTGATGACGCTGGGGCACGCGATGACGCTCGGATTCCGCGCGCTGAAGTTTTCCGCTAATGCGGCGCTGGAAGAGTTATCCGTCACCGAGCCTAGCAGTAAAGATTCCGATAATAAAGAGCCGGCCAAGAAGTTTGAAATTACCGGCTGGATGGCGGGCTTGAATATGGCCTTCTCCATCGCCTTCTTCATCTTCATGTACAAGTACCTGCCGCTGCTGGCTACGACGGAACTGAAAAGAGTGAATCCCGTTTTCGGGCAGCAGTTCGTCTTCAACCTGGTTGACGGGCTGATCCGGATCGCGATGTTCCTGCTGTTTGTTTGGGGCATTTCGCTGTGGAAGGACATTCGGCGGGTGTACGAGTATCACGGGGCCGAGCACAAGACGGTGTTTGCTTTTGAGAATGGCGATCCGCTTGAAACCGCGGCGGTGCAGAAGTATTCGACATATCATCCGCGGTGCGGAACCAGCTTCCTGATGACGGTAATGATCATCTCGATGATCGTTTACATGGCTATTCCCGTCCATACTTTTTGGGCTCGCTTCGGGATACGGATTGCGTTGCTACCTGTGATTGCTGGAGTCTCCTACGAAATTATTCGCTTTGCAGCTAAGCATCGCGGTTCGCTGTTTGCGCTCATGACGGCGCCCGGCCTCTGGCTGCAGCGGATCACGACCCAGCCTCCAGATAACAGCGAGGTTGAATGCGCGATTCTGGCGCTCGATGAAGCGATGAAGCTGGAAAAGCAGCGCGGCGGCGAACTGGTAATTGCCTAGCGGTGCCCACCGCGAACTCTTGTTTTCTCTCTCATTCCACTTAAAATCAGAGTAGAGGCGCGGCTTGCCGCGTCTCCTGCCGCAGAGTGAGGCGGGGCAAGCCCAGTCTCGACGGATAAACATCATGTTTGAACGCTTGGACCAAATCGAAATTCGCTATGAAGAATTGACGCAGGCGCTGCTGTCGCCAGACATCACCAACGACTCGGCAAAATACCAGAAGACCGCCAGGGCGCACGCCGAAATTGCGCCCATCGTCGAAAAATACCGCGAGTACAAAGACCTGACCAAGGGCATCGCCGAAAGTAAGGCGATGCTGGCCGACGAGAAAGATCCCGAGATGCGCGCCTACGCTGAGGAAGAACTGGCGAAGCTCGACGCCCGAATCGTGACGGTTGAGGAAGAACTGAAGGTCCTGCTGCTGCCGAAGGATCCGAACGACGAGAAGAACGTCGTCCTTGAAATTCGCGCCGGGACGGGCGGCGACGAGGCGACGTTGTTCGTGGCCGAAGTCTTCCGCATGTACAACCGCTATGCTGAAACCCAGAAGTGGAAGGTGGAGGTGCTCTCCACATCGGAGTCGGGCGTGGGCGGGCTGAAGGAAGTGATCGCCCTGATCGAAGGCGACCGCGTCTATTCGCGCCTGAAATATGAAAGCGGTGTGCATCGCGTGCAGCGCGTGCCGGCCACCGAGCAGCAAGGACGAGTACATACCTCGGCAATCACGGTGGCGGTGCTGCCGGAAGCGGAGGAAGTAGACGTCAAGATCGAGGCCAAGGACCTGCGCATAGATACGTTCTGTTCTTCGGGGCCCGGCGGGCAGTCGGTGAATACGACGTATTCGGCGGTGCGGATCACGCACATCCCGACGAATACGGTGGTCAGTTGTCAGGACGAGAAGTCGCAGATCAAGAACCGCGAAAAAGGCATGCGCGTGCTGCGCTCGCGGCTGTACGAGGTCGAGATGCAAAAGCAGGCGGACGCGCTGGCCAAAGAACGCAAACAGATGGTTGGGTCGGGCGACCGCTCGGAGAAGATTCGAACCTACAATTTTCCGCAGAACCGGCTTACCGATCACCGCATCGGCTTCACCATTCACCAGCTTGAGCAGGTAATGGACGGGAAGCTGCAGCCGATTATCGACGCGCTGATTACGCACTATCAGGCGGAGAAGATGAAAGGCGATAACGAGGCGGGCGCGGCAGGCGGGGCTTGAGTTTTCCAGGCTGACGCGTGACGGTCCCGATCTGGATTACCACACCGCGCGATTTTTCAACGCCGCCTGAAGCCGATGATCGCGCGTCACAAGTTCCGCGTTCAACTGCAAAGCGGTTGCCGCGATAATCCGGTCCGGCATATCGGGAACAACCTCGCGGGAAATCTTCTGGACCTCATGGGCTACCGCTGCATCCAGCGGCGCGACGACGATGCTCCCGGCAGGATCTCGCAGCGCATCTCCTAAACTCTGCAGTGCTGCAAAAGGCAGCCGGCCTCGTTCCGCGAGATAGACAACCTCGACAATCGAGATTGCTGAGACGAAGAGGGTCGCGCCGCTCTTCTCCTCAGTTTCGACGATTGTGCGGGCGGTTGGCGAAAGCTGCTTTGAGCCGGAGAGATACCAGATTACAGCGTGGGTATCCAAAACCAGCGCCATCAGGAAACGTCCCGCGGAAAGTTCCCCCACATTTCTTGACGCGCCTGGGAGATGTCCGCTTCGCTGACATTTACGCCGAGGTCTGCCCAAAGGCCTGCAAGGCTGCGCCGGGGCTGTTGTCGGGTCTTTTCTTGAAGGCGGCTTATATAGGCGAGTACTTCCTGTTGCTTTTGGAGGGGCAATTCACGAAGTTTTTCAAGCACCTGTTGTTCGACCGTCATCCGTAATCCACCCGTGTTTCTCTCATTATATCCTGCATGGCAAATGTCACTGAGGCATAGACTGACAGCCCTTGGTCACGATTGGTGGCGGCGGGCGGGGTTGAGCACAGTGTCCCGTAATTATGGTATGATGGTGCCATCATGATGTCGCGCACCCAAGTGACGCTGGAAACGCAGACTCACCGGCGCGCCCGGCAACGGGCCAGCGAACTGGGGATATCCTTGGCGGAATATGTCCGGCGTTTGGTGGCGCGCGACCTGGCCAAGCCGGAAGCGAAATTCGACGTGTCGCGAATATTCGACTTGGGAAGATCAAGCGGATCGGATATAGCCCGCAACAAAGATTCGATGATCGCGGAAGCCTTTCACTCTACAGCAGGGGGAACGCGAAGGCGTTCGGCCAAGCAACTGTGAGCGTTTTTGTCGATACATCGGTCTGGTACGCCGCGGTCGACGGTTCGGACCCCAGTCATGCGAGCGCAAAGGCTGTCCTTAGCGCCGGCGAACCTTTAATCACAAGTGACCATGTGTTGATCGAAACGTGGGCGCTACTACGTTCTCGAATTCACCGCCGGGCTGCTGAACTCTTCTGGGACGGCTTGCGCAGCGGCGGCGCGATCATTGAAACCGTTGGAACTGCGGATATGGAAACGGCCTGGCAGATTGGACTCTCCTATCGCGATCAGGATTTCTCGCTGGTTGATCGCACCAGCTTCGCAGTGATGTTGCGGTTGGGGATCGAGCGAGCGGCTTCTCTCGACGACCACTTTGCGGTCTTTCGATTTGGCCCCAAGAGGCGCCATGCTTTTGTCATCGTTGGATAATTAGATAAGAAGAAAACCTCGGTTTCCTGTGGGTCCGACGTCTGAACCCGCGTTTTGTTTTGCCATGTTGAAATAGAACCGTGCAACTTCGCCAGGCTCTGAGTGCAGCGGTCGAGCGGCTGACAACCGCGCAAGTTCCCTCCCCCCGCATGAATGCGGAACTCCTCATCATGTTCATCCTCGACCGCGACAGGGCCTATCTCTATGCGCATCCGGAGCGCGAGCTCACTCCCGATGAAACACGGCGCTATGACGAAGCTCTAGCGCGCCGCGCCACCGGCGTTCCGGCACAGTACATCACCGGCCACCAGGAGTTCTGGGGGCTGGATTTGATCGTGTCGCCGGCGGTGCTGATTCCCCGTCCGGAGACGGAGCATGTAGTGGAGGCGGTGCTGGAACTTGCCTCGGCGGATGATCCGGAACGAAATCAAAATCAACAAGATCAAAGGCAGCGGGCGGGGGCGCCCGCGCCACGCGGGCCATCTCCTCCACACAAGATGCGCATCGCCGATGTGGGCACCGGTTCGGGAGCGATTGCGCTTGCGCTGGCCCGAGAGCTGCCAACAGCCGAGATCCACGCGACCGATATTTCTCCCGAGGCGCTGGAAGTCGCCCGCGCCAATGCGGCCCGGCACGACCTTGCTTCGCGAATCGAATTCCACCAGACGGACCTGCTCGCCGGATTGCCGCGGGCTTTCCTCGACTTTGTGGTTTCGAATCCTCCCTACGTCGGCGAGTCGGAAGAAGATTCCGTGCAGCTCGAAGTCCGCAAGTTCGAGCCGCGCAACGCGGTGTTCGCAGGACCGACTGGCCTCGAAGTCATCGAACGGCTAATTGTCCAGGCCCGCGAGGCCTTGCACCCGGGTGGGTGGCTGGTATTCGAGATCAGCGGAACAATTGCCGATCGCGTACGCAGCTTGTTATTGAGTTGGGAAAACGTCGCGATACGGAACGATCTGCAGGGAATCGCGCGGGTGGCGATGGCACGAAAACCCCGCGCAGATGAGAGCGCGTACACAGAGCGCTAAAACGTCACCCGCACTCCAAGTTGCGCGGCGAACGGAATTCCAACCGTAGTACCTGGACCGAAGAAATCTCCCAGGCCACCCGCCGGGATCTCGAGCTGCTTCATGCTGGTGACGGGAATATATTGGCTGGGGGAGCAACTTGGATCGCCACACAGATCCTTAACGTTGCCGCTTGTCATCTGGTCAGGGGGAATGGGGAGCTGAGTGATACTAGCGACGTAATTGGCACCAGGGTTGTTGCGGTTGAAAATGTTGAAGAATTCGGCGAAGGGATTGACTTGCCAACGCTCGCCGACTTTGATCGGGCGGCTGACCCGCAGATCCGCCTGTATGTAAGGCGTTCCGCGAAACGCATCGAGCGCGGTCGGGTTGCCATTCACGGAAATTCGGCCATCGTTGGCGGCGTTGGTGATAGTAAAAGGACGCGCACTCTCCGCCTGCGTGATAGTAGTCAATTCGAATCCGCCCGGAATATGCACCGTACCGGCCAGCACAAAACGGTGGCGCACGTCCTCCCCAGACGGGCCATAATCGCCGCGATCGAACGCTTTCAGCGGATCGCAAACTCCATTCACATAGTCAAACAATTCGCCGAGCAGGCAGCCCCAAGTCTGTGCCTTCGCCAGGGTGTAATGCGCGGTCAAGCTGAAACGGCGCGAGACGTTGCCCTGCACGCGCAGCATCAGTGAGTTGTAGCTGGAGCGGTTGTCGGAGCGAAAGACCGAAAGGCTCGGAGCACTTGGATCGATACCGGCTCCGGGCGTGTAATTGTAGGCGCGATATCCGTGGTTGCCCTGCTCATGCGTGTAGTCCGCGCTAGCCGTCCAGTGTTCGTTGAAGGCGTGTTGCATTCCGCCTGTGATGTGGATGGCATAGGGTGTCTTGTAGTTAGGATCAATGAGCGATCCCGGAGAACCTGGCGGGAGACAGCCCGGGTCAGTCGGAACAACACAGAGGCCAGGAGCGGAGTTGACCCCTTGAAAGGCCGTTGCCCATCCGTTTTGCGCGAGATCGTTGTAGAACATTCCAAAACCGGCACGAATCACGGTCTTTTCGCTGCCACCGGGCGAGTAAGCGATCCCGAGGCGCGGTGCGATTTGCTTGCGATAGTCGTGAGGCGCGCCATTGACCAGGTTATCCCCCAGCGCCTTCATGGTGAGATATGCGGAATTTTCCAGTTGACTGCGACCGGAAGCGGTGAACAATCCAAACGTCGTCTGATAGCGCAACCCGTAATTGACCGTCAGGTGGTGCGAAACGCGCCAGGAGTCCTGCGCATAGAACGCAAGCCGCTGAACATTTTGCGCAAAGCTGCCATTGCCCGCGGGAGTAAAAGTACAAGAGATATTGGACGCTGGATCGGGCATTGGTGTGCACTGCGACCTGGGCGGAGTGTAATAGAACGGCAAAGGAGTCGTAATGCCGCCGCAGTCGGGGCCGGGTCGATTGATATAACAGTCTGGGTTCGATGAATAGACAGTGAGCTGCTCGGCCGTGGCTGCGAACGCGCCGCTTAGCACCGGTTCATGAATGAAGTTCACCCCGAACTTGAGGGCGTGACTTCCCGCAACGTGGCTCAGATCATAACGAACCTGGTATTTGTCCTGATTGCGCAGATCGGGGAAAAGAGTGATGGGCGTCGCGAACTGATTGTCGCCGAAGGTTTCGAAGCCGGAAATGGTCTGGGTAGTGGTGCTGAAGGGAAACGCCAGTGCAAATCCGAGATTCGAGTTGCGCGTCTGGGTGAGGTGCAACAGGCTGGCGTCGAGGACCAGATTGCCCAGCCAGGTTGGACTGAATGTATGCGTGTTGCTGAGCACCGTGTTCCAGTAATTGTTGTGTGTGGTCAGGCCGGTGGAAGGCAAGGTCCCCTGCTGCACCAGGGCATTGTGCGTCAGGTAGCTGTCCTGCGATGTGCGCAGGACCCACTGTGACTTTGCCGACTGCGCCCAGTCCAAACGCAGGGAGCCGATATAGTCGCGAAAGGGGATGGGAACATTTTGCGGAACGGCAATCGCCGGGACACCCGGAATCAGACCGTCTGCGGCCAGTTGCGCCAGCGCAGCGAATTGCCCGGTACTGGCGGGACTGTACGCGATGCTGGCATTCTCGTGGACGTGCTCGAATGAAGCGAATCCCCAGAATTTGTTTTTCGCCAGAGGCCCGCCCAGCGTCGCGACATAATTCTGGCGGGAAAAAGGCTGCTTCGGATTGGGTGCGGGATTCTCAATCGGGAAGCGCGCATTGAGCCAGGCCGCGCGGCCGTAAAAAGCGCCGTCACCGTGCCATTCGTTGGTGCCATGTTTGGTCGTGATCACGACCGATCCGGCAGTGGTTCCGCCGGTGTCGGCGTCTTCATTGGCTGTGCGTACCGAGAATTCCTGAATTGCATCGGGCGAGAAGTTTTGCAGGAAGCCCCCGATCCAGTCGTCGGAGTTGTCGGCGCCGTCAACCGATAGTTCGTTGTTCAAGCCCGAGCTTCCGCCGGTCGAAACCGCGGTAATTCGCGCTTTGGTAGGATCGGAAGGCTCGACCGGCTCCGTCCCGGGCACGAGGTATGCGATGTTGGCAAAGCTGCGCGCGGCGAGGGGAAGAGTTTCCAGGTCCCGGCTGCCGATCACGCCCTGATGCACGGCACTTGCCGTGTCAATCGTCTCGGTGGTAATCGAGGATTCTTTCCCCTGCACGGTCACCGTCTCGTGCCCGCGTTCCGGCTTGAGCGTAACCGTGACATCGCGCACCAGGCTGACGGCAACATCGACATCGGCGGTGGCCTGGGAAAAACCTTCGGCCGTCACCGTAACGCGATAGGAACCGGGCAGCAGCCCCTCAATGCGGAATTCCCCCCGCTCATTGGCAGCCGCTTCGCGGATAATGGACGATCCCCTGGACTGCACAACGACTCGAGCGCCCGGCACTCGCGCGGCGCTCGCGTCCTGCACCTCGCCACGAAGCGTACCGTTAGGATTCTGCGCGTACGTGAGCGCAGGGAAAAAGGCACCGACACAAATAAGAAACAGGAGAGCGGCGGCGCCGATCCTCGAATTCGATTTTTCCATCTCAGATAATGAAAAGCTGACGCGCATGAATAAAATCCGTTGAACGATAGGATTGCCGCAGTCCCGACTTAAGCCGCGAAAAATGGCCTGCGCGGCGAAGCAGCCTCATTCATCGAGGGTAACGGGCCGCGACTGCTACTACCAGCAATAGTGGGGTCGAAAAAGGCTCTGGGAAAACATCTGCGGGCGGAGGATGAACTAGCGGACCAGCCACTCCGTGACTTCGTGCGTCAAAGCGAGAGCGGGGCCGTAGGTGGCAAAGACGCAGAACAAAGCCGCAAGCACAGGTGGGACGACGTACCAATGACGAACTCCCGGCGCGTGAGCTTTGCCGGCTTCATCCCAGGCCAGCAGGCGGGCCACGCGGGCGCCGATGGACCCGGTTACGAAGCCCACGGTGCAGACCGGGGCGGCTTCGACCGGGATCAGGCGGGAAAGCTTGACCAGGGCTGCGGCAAGATCGACCGCGTCGTCCAGATTCGAGACCGCCGCATCATCGGCGGCCAGTTCCGCGGTCTGCGACCAAGCGCTTTCAAGCTTGGCCATACCGAGAAAAGGACAAAAACGGAATATGAGTTTCTTCAGATTGTCGCCAGACCGCATGTGCGCAAGTTCGTGCTTGAGCGCGATGTGCAGCTCGTCATGGCTCAACAGCGCAACCGCGGACTTCGAAACCAGTACCCTCGGCTTGCGGACACCGACCAGCGTGAGCGGCGGCACCGCGCTCCTGGAACAGAATGCAACGGTCTGGGCGCCGGAATCCAACGCCAGAGGATCGGAGCCTTCGAGCCAGCGAGTCACGACGCGAGAGGTCTTAGTTTGGGCGGCGATCACGCGGAACGAGCCGCAGGCAATCAGCACGAGAGCGCAAATGCCCAGCGCCAGCGGCATCGCGCCCAGGCCCTCATCGATATTCATTGCGCGGGGTTCCAGCAATTGAAACGACGGCACAACAAAAACGAAGGTAACCACAACGGAAGCCGCCAACGGCAGAACCCGCAACGCGAAGAGCAAATCGGCCAGGCCCTTTTCCCGGACATGCAGCCACCCGAGCGCACGCCACGCGACCGCCACGATCGCCGACAGCAGACAGTAGACAAGAACAAAGAAAGTGAGCGAGACGGCGATTCCGCGGAGGGCAAACATCAGCGTGGCTCCCGGGCCTTGCTGTCACGGCCCTTGGTTTCCCGATTGTGGAGTTCGCGGCGTTTTCGTTCGACCAGGAGCTGCAGTTCATCTAGCAGTAGCGCGTCATGGGCGCTGAGCGCTTCCACCAGATACGAAAGAGGCAGTGCAGAGGCGTCGCCCGATCCCAGCAATTGCCGGATACTCTCCAGCGCTGTTACTCGCTGGAGTTCTTCAGGAGTGTGGCGCGGCGTATAGCGGAACGCCCTGCCTTCAACCACCCGGTCGAGCAGTCCCTTCTTGTAGAGACGGTCTACGGTCGTCATCACCGTGGTGTACGCCTGACGGATCCGGCCATCGGCAAGCAGTTCGCGAACCGTGGCGCTGCCGTGCGACCAAAGCTCCTGCAGCAACTGCTGCTCGAAAGGGCCCAGTTGCGGCCTGGAGGCTGACCCGAAAATTGAAAAGGCTTTCGTCATTCGAGGCGCCGACATAAGTCATCGGTTCGAAAAGAATACCATCTCATGTTGCGTCTGCACACCTATAAGCGTGGCAGTAGTGGGCTACTTTGCATCCTTCTTGGGCCAAGCGATACCAGCTTCACGGAGTAGATGCCTTATTTTCCTCGGTAGTTCATCTAGATGGTCAAAGGCTATTCCCTTGATATTCTGAATTTCTCCCCTGTGCTTCCAAAGCTGACTAAAACCTTCCTGTTTGTCGGTGTGAGTTTCAGCTAGGAGTCGCACCTTGAATGTTGTGCTAGTTTCCTTCATTTTTCACGCTGCTCTTTCCGCCCTCCGCTGCTCGATTGCAAGAGGGCGACCAAATCCTCGACGCTCCAAAGCCAATCCGTGACGCCAGCGGCTATAGGTGCTGACACACGCAGTGCGCATATCGCAGAATATCCGGGCGCGGGGTTCTACCCCGGCACCCGGATATTCAAAGCGGAAGAATGGCAGTTACGTAGCCTTCAAAAGCTAGGGATGAAGCTACTAGTCCCGCTCCAGCCACCCGCGCTGCCGTCCGCGCTGTAGTGCCACCGGACGTTTACCTTGTCGTTAGTGTCGGTGGACTGCATTTGAGCAGTGAAAGTCCCACCTTTCTTGAGGGTCATCTGGCCTCCCCCGCAGAGGTTGGGCACCACGACGGAGCCCTGGTAAACGAGCGGGCTGTGTTGGTCACCGCTGGGGAACCACTGGCTGCTACCAGCGGGATCAGTGTAGGTGCTGTCCGCTATGGGAACGACAATGGTGCCTCCTCCGGGTCCCGAGACACACTGTGCCTGGAACGTCACCATCGCGCTAGTGAAAAGCAAGGTCGCAGCTGGGTGATTGCCTGGCATCGTGAAGTCATAACCCACGCTCAGGGTATCGCCCGGCTTCACCTTGAGATCTCCCTCCATCGCTTGCGGGCCCATGCTGATAGCCGTGCCCTGCGGTGCGCGTAGAACGGAGTTGTCGATGGCCAAGTCGGGGATCTCTTCGTTCGGGAACCAGCCGTAAGCGGTCCCACCTACGGTGCTCAACGGGAAACCTTGATAAATTGTCCAGCTCGTCACGACATTCGCGCTGCTGTTGAGGATCGTTAAGTCAACGGCCAGATTGCCGCTGCCGTCGTTACGGAAAGTGTGCCGGAAGGTGTACCAACCGGAGGTGGTGATTAGCACCGGCGTCCGGCAGGTATTCGGCGGCGTGGCGGGACCGGGATTCGGGCACGGGTTCTCCGGGAACGTGGAGCTACGGAAGGCGTTCGGGCTCGCGCCGATCACGAAGCCCGGCCCTCCCGGGTAACCCACAGGCGTTGTGCCCGCATTGAAGACGAAATCGCTTTTGAAATTGCCGGTGTTGTCGTTAATGGCGGAGTCCCAGTCGAAGCGGACGTCAGGGTGCGTGCTCGCCCACGTGACATCGAGATAGATCGCCACTTCCGTCACGTAACCACCGGTTGGGAACACCGCACCCGATCCGTTCGTGCCCCAGTAAGTGAAAGAACCGAGGCAGTCAGTCCCCGGACCGAAATCGTCCTCGCAGTCGGCTGAACTCAAACGGGCGTGGAACGACCCGGCTGCGGACGCGATGCCGTCGGCATATCCGCCACCATTGCTGTAGCCCGAGGGTTCCCGCGTGATCGATCCTAAACCGCCATTCGAATCGTCGAACCACCCCGACGTATCGGTCTCAAAACCCTGGAAGAAAAGCGTGGCGGCAAGAGCAGTGCCGATGGCCAAAAACAAAATTCCGGCAAGAATTACGGCGGATTTCTTCGTAGATCTTTCTCTCATGAAAGTATTCTCCTTTTTCGAAGCAGTTTGGACTGTGGCCGCATACGGCCACACGGGATGAAATTTTGTTTGCGTTTCGGGAGCGCTGGGAAGTCGCCCTCCCCGCGAGCATCTAGAGAAGTGACAGTGAATTCTCCTACCGTCGCGGCACAAAGTCAATCAAGGCTACTACAATTGGATTAGCCTGTGAGATGTTATCGCGACGCGCCGGCCGGCAGGATCTCTTCCACGTCCACCTTAGTAGGATACTTTCCCGTGTAACAAGCGGAGCAGTAAGTGGTTTTCTCCCCGTCGCCGCAAGCTTTCTTCAGACCCTCGATGGAGAGATAGGCGAGCGAGTCGGCGACGATGAAATCGCGGATCTCAGCGGTCGTCTTGTTGGCGGCGATGAGTTCTTTCTTGGAAGGCGTATCCACGCCGTAGAAGCAGGGTGAAATCGTCGGAGGGCAGGAAATCCGCATGTGGACTTCTTTCGCTCCGGCGTTACGGATCATGCGGACAATCTTCTTGCTGGTGGTGCCGCGCACAATAGAATCGTCCACCAGAATGACGCGCTTGCCTTCGAGCAGGCTGCGGACCGCGTTCAGTTTCAGCTTTACGCCGAAGTCGCGAACCGATTGTTGGGGCTCGATGAAGGTACGACCGATGTAATGATTACGGATGAGAGCAAGCCGAAACGGAATGCCGCTTTCGGCGGCGTAACCGATAGCCGCAGTATTGCCGGAATCGGGCACGGGCACGACGATGTCAGCGTCCACCGGGGCTTCGCGCGCCAACTGGCGTCCCATGGCATCGCGGCTTTGATCGACCGAGCGGCCGAACACGAGGCTGTCGGGACGAGAAAAATAAACGTGTTCAAAAATGCAGCTGGACTGCGCGGGGGACGGCGAGTAAAAACGCGAACTGATGCCTTCGGGCCCGACGATCACCAGTTCTCCCGGCTTGACGTCGCGCTCGTAGGTGGCGCCGAGCAGATCAAACGCGCATGTCTCCGAGGCAAAGACGATCGTGTCCTTCTTCTCGCTGGTCAGAGCCGGGATGCGGCCCATGGCCAGCGGACGGAAGCCGCGCGGATCGCGGGCGGCAAAGATGCGGTCGCGGCTGATCATGACCAGCGAGAAGGCCCCTTCCACGCGCCGCAGCGCATCAGCGATGGCATCCGGCAGAGTCTCCTCGCGGGAGAGCGCAATCAGGTGCACCAACACTTCGGTGTCGCTGTTGGTCTGGAAGATCGAACCCTGCCCCTCCAGCTTGGCGCGAATCGCCAGCGCGTTTACAAGATTGCCGTTATGAGCAATGGCGATCGTGCCCTTGTTGGACTGCACCATGATCGGCTGTGCGTTCAGCAAAGCCGAATCGCCCGCCGTCGAATAGCGGGTATGGCCGATAGCGAGAACGCCGCGCATCGAAGCCAAAACATCGTGGCTGAAAATATCGGCGACCAGCCCCATTGCTTTGTGCTGGCGCAGTCGTTCGCCGTCTGAGGTGACGATGCCCGCCGATTCCTGTCCGCGATGCTGCAGCGCGTGCAAGCCCAGGTAAGCGAGCTTCTCCGCCTCGGGGTGGGCGTGGATGGCAACCACGCCGCATTCATCGCGAAATTTGTCGGAAGTCACCATTTAGCACTTACCTCTTAGCTGGTCCTCTTGCCGGGCTTTGCCCGGTGGACGTACGAATGCGTCCGTCCCTACGTAAGCGACTCCGTTCGCAACGCCTTTTCCAGCGCTCCCTCGTAGGCGTCCCGCAACTCGGCGACGCTCGCGGAAATCACACTCTGTCCATTCACCGCAATCTCAACCCTGTCCGACCTCGTTTCCCCCAGTACATCCACGACGACGCCATACTCCTCCACTACCTGTTGGATTCGCGGCAGGTGGGCGGGGTCGCAGCTTAGCACGACGCGGCTGGCATCTTCTCCAAACAGCAGAAACTCAAGGGGGACTTGCTGGCACGGCAAAGTGACACTCACACCAACTCCACCCGGCAAAGCCGACTCCACCAGAGCCACCGCCAACCCACCATCCGCGCAGTCGTGCGCCGACTCCACCAGTCCGGCCTCGATGATGGCTACCAGAGCGCGTTGCAGCGTGGCTTCTCTTTCAATATCCAGGTCCGGGGGATAACCCCACACCGCGCCGAGAATCTCTTTCGCGTACTCGGACGAGCCAAACTCCACCTCGGCATCGACCGCATCGCCAGCTTCGTTTGCGCGTAACAAAACAATCTTTCTTCCAGCCCGCGCAAAATGCATCTTCACGGTTTTGTGGACGTCTTCGAGAAAACCCACCACCCCGATGACCGGAGTCGGGTAAATTCCTTCGCCCAGAGTCTCGTTATAGAAGCTGACATTGCCCCCGGTGATGGGAGTATCCAGTTCTTCGCAGGCTTTGGTGATGCCGTCGATCGTCTGCGAAAACTGCCACATGATGTGCGGTTTTTCGGGGTTGCCGAAGTTGAGGCAGTTGGTGGCGCCAATCGGAGTCGCTCCGGCGCAAGCCACTTTGCGGGCCGCCTCAGCGACGGCGTGCATAGCTCCAAGCCGCGGATCGAGATAGCACCACCGGCTGTTGCCGTCGAGCGCCATAGCCAGCCCGCGCTTTGAGCCCTTGATGCGAATGACGCCAGCATCGCCCGCTCCGGGAGCTTCGACAGTGTTGGTCTGCACCATGTGGTCGTACTGCTGCCAGACCCAGCGCTTCGAACAAATGTTGGGGCTCGCCAGCAAACTTTTTAACTGGAGTGAAAAACCTCCATTTTCGGAGAGACGGATATGCTCGGGCATTTCCCGATCCACCGGCGGCTCCCAGCGCGCAAGCGGACGTTTATATACGGGCGCGTCATCGGTGAGAGCGGCATTCGGGATTTCCGCGACCACTTCGCCGTGTTCGAGCACCCGCATCTTCGCGTCAGAGGTGACCCGGCCAATCTCCACTGCATCCAGCCCCCACTTCTGGAAGACACGGAAAACTTCTTCTTCGCGGCCTTTCTGTGCCACCAGCAACATGCGCTCTTGCGACTCGCTCAGCATGATCTCGTACGGTGTCATGCCGGTTTCGCGTTGCGGGACGCGGTCCAGTTCGATTTCCACTCCGGTGCCGCCGCGCGCACCCATCTCGCAGGTCGAGCACGTCAGTCCCGCGGCGCCCATGTCTTGGATCCCGACGATCGCGCCGGTTTGCATCGCTTCCAGGCAGGCTTCGAGCAGCAGTTTCTCGAGGAAGGGATCTCCAACTTGAACGTTAGGCCGCTTCGCCTCGGAGCCTTCACTGAACTCTTCACTCGCCATGGTGGCGCCATGGATGCCGTCGCGGCCGGTCTTCGAGCCGACATAAATTACGGGATTGCCCTCGCCCGATGCGCGGCCGTAGAAAATCTGGTCGCGGCGCACGAGGCCGAGCGCGAACGCGTTCACCAGCGGATTGCCGGAGTAGCAGGGCTCGAACTTGACCTCGCCGCCCAAGTTAGGAACGCCAAAACAGTTGCCGTAAGAGGCAACGCCGGAGACCACGCCCTCCATAACGGAATGGTTCTTGTGAGTTTCTGCCTGCGTAGGCAAAGCTTGTGTGGTGGCGGGGCTCTGACCCGTCAACATATCTTCTGTTCCAGAATGCTCTGCTCCAGGAGAGATTGGCCCAAAGCGCAGCGAATCCATGACCGCCACCGGCCGCGCTCCCATCGTGAAAATGTCGCGCAGAATTCCGCCGACGCCCGTCGCCGCTCCCTGAAATGGTTCAATAAACGATGGATGATTGTGCGACTCGATCTTGAATGCGCAGGCCCAGCCATCGCCAATATCGACGATGCCGGCATTTTCGCCCGGCCCCTGCACAACCAGTTTGCTGCGCGTAGGCAGACGCTTCAAGTGGACGCGCGACGACTTATAAGAGCAGTGCTCGCTCCACATCACGCTGAAGATGCCGAGCTCGGTCCGCGTAGGATCGCGTCCGCCGAGCAGCTGTTTGATTTTGTCGAATTCTTCCGGAGTCAGGCCGTGCTCCCGGATCATCTCCGGCGTAATGGGAAAAACACTGATCGCAGAGGTGGTCATCGGGGAATCTTTATTGTCGCATCTCAACTAACTTTTCGCATGTGGATTCGACCGTTCACCAGAAAAAATGTTCGCCGAGAAAAGTGACAACCTCGGCTTTCTTCGTTATGCTTCCGCCCACCGCCATGGAAGATTCTGCCAAACAAGGCTGGGCAAGAAGCGGAATGATCGCCGTCGCCGGAATTGCCCTCGCCAGCTTCGTGCTGCACATGATCTTCAACAACCGCTACGGCTATTTTCGCGACGAGTTCGATTACATCATTTGTGGAAATCATCCCGCGTGGGGATACGTTGACCAGCCGCCCCTGGTGCCGATTCTGAGCCGGATTTTTCGGGCCGTGTTCGGAGATTCGCTGCGCAGCATCCGTTTGATGCCGGTCCTTTCCGCCTCGGCTCTCATCCTCCTGACGGGCGTAATCACCCGCGAATTGGGCGGCAAGCGATTTGCGTTAGTGCTCAGCGCGCTAACCATCCTGATCGCCCCGATTTACTTGTCAGGCGGCAGCCTGCTCACCAGCAATTGTTGTCTCGAGCCGCTGCTCTGGATGGGCTGCGTGTACTACGCCATCCTCGCCGCAAAGCATGACAGTCCGCGCTATTGGCTGTGGTTCGGCGTAGTCGCCGGAATCGGTTTGCAGGAAAAATACTCGATAGCCGTCCTCGGATTCGCCATTGTGATCGGCCTGCTGCTGACCGCTCAGCGTCGATTTCTTCTGAGCAAATGGATGTGGCTGGGTGGCGTGGCTACCTCTCTGATTATTCTGCCCAATCTGTTGTGGAATATCGCCAACCACTGGCCCTTCGTCGAACTGATGCGCAACATCAAGGCTGAGGGCCGCGATGTCGTGCTCTCTCCGTGGCAGTATTTCTCCCAGCAGGTCCTACTGATTCACCCGCTGTCTGCTTTGATCTGGATCACGGGTGTGATCGCGTTCCTGGCGGCACGGCGCTTCAAGCCTTACCGCTTCATTGGATTTGCTTACATCGTCAGCTTCGCTGTCTGGGTGATTCTCAAAGGTAAGAATTATTATCTGGCTCCGATTTATCCGGTGTATCTCGCTGCCGGAAGCGTCGTGGTCGACGATGCCATCGACCGCATCCGCCAGGCGTGGCTGAAACCCGCGATGGCGGTGCTTCTGCTGGCGGGCGGCGCCGTCTTGGCGCCCTTGGTGGTTCCGATGCTACCCGTCGAACAATTCGTCCCGTACATGCACAGGCTTCCGATCAAAGCGCCACGCACCGAACACAGCCACGCGAGGGCCGTCCTGCCGCAGCATTACGCCGACCAGTTCGGTTGGGACGAAATTGTGGACGAGGTGGTAGTCGCGTGGAACCAGATTCCCGCCGCCGAGCGTCAAGACTGCGGAATTTTCGCGCAAGACTACGGACAGGCTGGAGCCATCGACTTCCTCGGGCCGAAATACGGCCTGCCGCAGTCACTGAGCGGACATCAGTCGTGGTGGTTGTGGGGACCGCGCGGCTATTCCGGCAATTGCCTGATCGTGCTCGACGACAACCGCGAAAGATTGGAGACTCTCTTCGAGCATGTAGACTTGGTGGGCGCCTCGCACGACAACCCATACGCCCTGGAGCGCCAGATCCCGGTATTCATCTGCCGGGGCACAAAATTCGGCACGCTGGCGCAAGCCTGGCCCAGCCTGAAGAAGTGGCGCTAAGGTTATGTGTAGAGCGGGCGCCCTCGCCCGCTGCCGTCGACGTTGATATGTCTAAAGTTGGGAGACAAAGTCAAAACCAAGATCAAAACCAAGAACAAGATCAAAACCAAAGGCGGCGGGCGAGGGCGCCCGCCCCACACCACACGTCTATACTGTCCCCGATGAAGTCGATCATTGTCGGCACCGCTGGACATATCGATCATGGCAAGACGTCGCTCGTCAAAGCCTTGACCGGTATCGATGCCGACCGTCTTGAGGAAGAGAAGCGGCGCGGCATCACCATCGACATCGGATTTGCCCACTTTGAACTCAACGCGCCCGATGGCAGCAGAATTCGCGTTGGCTTCGTCGATGTCCCCGGCCATGAGCGCTTTGTGCGCAACATGCTTGCCGGCGTGGGCGGCATTGACCTGGTGCTGCTGGTCATCGCTGCCGATGAAGGGATCAAGCCGCAGACGCGCGAACACTTCGATATCTGCCGCCTGCTGGCCATCCGCCGCGGCATTACCGTGCTCACGAAATCCGATGCGGTGGACGCCGAGACGCTTGAAGTAGTTCGGCTCGAAATTGAAGACTATGTGCGCGGATCGTTTCTTGATACGACAGTCGATCCGGCGTATTCGCCGATGGTCGCGGTGAGTTCGCTGACCGGCGCAGGTCTGGACGAGTTGAAGTCCGCGCTTGCCCGCGTGGCGTCCGAGGTTACAGCGAAAGACTCGGCGGCGCTAGCGCGGTTGCCAATTGACCGCGTTTTCACTATGAAAGGTTTCGGCACGGTCGTGACTGGCACTCTGGTTGCCGGCACGATCCGCAAAGAAGATGAACTTGAAGTGTTGCCCGCCCGCAAGCGCGTGCGGGTTCGAGGGGTGCAGGTCCATGGCTCATCGGCGGAAGCCGCGTTCGCAGGCCAGCGTGCGGCCCTGAACCTCGCAGGACTCTCTACAGAAGACCTGGCGCGCGGAATGACGCTCGCCACTGCCGGCACCTTTCATTCCGCCTCGCGAGTCGATGCGCTCCTTTCCCTTCTTCCCTCCGCCAAGCCGCTCAAGGACGGTGCGCGTGTGCACTTTCACGCCTACACGAGCCAAACAATCGCGGAGGCTCGGCTTTATGAAACGAAACAAATGAAGCCGGGCGAAGAAGCCTATGCACAACTGAAATTCGCCGAACCCATGTTGCTTCTGCCCGAAGATCGGTTCATCGTGCGGCAGTTTTCTCCGGTCGTGACCATCGGTGGGGGCGTGGTTTTGGATGCATCGCCGTTGACGCGCAGGCAACGCGCAGAAAATGTTCTCGCATTCCTCAAGATCATGCACGTTGGTTCCCGGGAACAAGTCCTGGCAGCGCGCGTCGCACGGCGAGGAGCCGACGGTCTGCGCCTGGATGAGGTCCCGGGAGAAATGAACATCCGTCGAGAAGAAGCGGCGAGACTGGCCGCAACGGCGGGATTGGTTTGGTGCAATCCCGTGCTGATTGCGCCGGCGGCATTTGCCGATGTAAAGACAGCTTTGGTTCAGGCGCTCAACAAATTCCACGACGCCAATCCGCTGGTGGCCGGGATGAGCAAAGAAGAGATGCGCGATCTGGTCAGCCTCGGTCCCGAGGTGTTCGACGCCGTGCTCGGCAAATTAGCTGAAGAAAAGAAACTGGAAGCCGTCGGCGAACTCGTCCATCTGCCCAGCCGCGGCGTAGTCATGAAGGACGAAGAAGCCGAGTCCAAGACAATCATCGAGCAGGCGTTTGCTTCGGCGGGCTTGAGAGTGCCCTCGCTGAAAGAAGTGCTGGCGGGATTGAAGGTGGATAGAATCCGCGCTCAGAAGATTGTCACTCTGCTCCTGCGCGACAGAGTCCTTATCAAGATCTCGGAGGATCTCGTCTTCCACCAGAGCGCGCTAACGGATCTTCGCCAGAGGATCGCCGCGCTCAAGACAATCGCACCAAAAATGGACGTGGCCCGCTTCAAAGACATGACCGGAGTCAGCCGCAAGTACGCAATTCCACTGCTCGAATATCTGGATCGCGAGCGCGTAACGCGGCGGGTGGGAGACGAGCGGCTGATTCTCTGATTGAGTGGTAACGGGGCTCTGTCCCGTCTCAGCCGCGTGGATGCTGCATCGGACGGGGCAAGGCCCCGTCACCACACGAGGCTAGATTTTTTCTTCCGGGAACTCGACTTCCAACGCCAGCGGTCCCGTCACCCGGTTGGTCAGGTTCGCCAATCCAATCAGCATGTGCAGGTCGACAACCTGCTCGTCGGAGAAATGTTTCTTGAGTTTCGCAAAGTCGGCGTCCGTGGCGCCCTCGGGAGTCCGCGTAAGCTTTTCGGCATAGCCCAGCCCCGCCTGCTCAGCCGCTGCAAATCCCGCGTAGTTCCCCTCCTTCAGAGCTTTCATCTGTTCCGGAGTGAGTCCAGCGCGTTTGGCCCCCTGAATGTGGTGCTGCGAACAGTAGTAGCATCCGTTGATCAGCGAGACCCGCAGATACACGGCCTCGTACAGTTTGCGATCAAGCGAGCATCCCACGGTGGCATAAAATTCCAGAAACTTGCCGAGCATCGCGGGCCGGTGCGCCAGTGCTTTCTGGATGCTGCCCGGCTTGCCCTTCAGCTTGCCATCGTAAACTTCCTTAACTTCCGGGCTGGCTTGCCCGGGTTCAATCAGACTGATACGAGCCATGCAATTTTTCTCCTGAGACGTGCACCCTATAATAAATAGATTCGGCCACACGCGCTGCGGTCGCATGAAGCTGGAGAACCGTGGAGTCACATGAAAAGAGTGCGCATCATCGGCGCGGGTCTGGCGGGATCGGAAGCGGCTTGGCAGTGTGCCCGGCGCGGCATCGCCGTCGAATTGTTCGAAATGCGGCCCATACGCATGACTCCAGCCCACCAGACTGAAGACTTCGCGGAACTGGTGTGCTCCAATTCTCTGAAGTCCGACAGCGAGAATACCGCGCCCTGGCTGCTGAAAGAAGAAATGCGGCGAGCGGGTTCCCGGCTGCTGGAGATCGCGCGGGAAACCGCCGTGCCCGCCGGCCACGCTCTGGCCGTGGACCGTACCGAGTTTTCGCGCATGGTGACAGCGGCGATTTCCCGGGAACCGCTCATTACGATTCGGCGCCAAGAGATCACACAAGTTGTAGAAGGCGAACTCACGATCATCGCAACCGGGCCGCTGACATCCGATGCGCTCTCACAGGAAATCTCCCGGTTGAGTCTAGGCCCCACGCGGGCGAGGGCGCCCGCGCCACACAACAGCCTTTATTTTCACGATTCGATCAGTCCCATTGTCGAAGCCGATTCCATCGACATGAGCAAGGTGTACCTGGCGGCCCGCTACGATAAGGGATCGGCCGACTACATCAATTGTCCGATGTCGAAAGACGAATACGACAGGTTTTACGATGCGCTTCTGGCGGCCCAATCTGTGGAGCAGAAGGACTGGGAACACCTGAATTACTTTGAAAGTTGTCTCCCCATCGAAGAGATTGCCCGGCGTGGACGCGACACGCTGCGCTTCGGCCCGATGAAGCCGGTCGGCCTCAAAGATCCGCGAACGGGCAGGATTCCTTATGCCGCCGTGCAATTGCGGCAGGAGAACCTGCGCGCCGATTCTTACAACCTTGTCGGCTTCCAAAACCACCTGAAGTTTGGCGAGCAGGCGCGCGTGCTGAGTTTGATTCCAGGTCTCGAAAACGCGCGCTTTCTGCGCTACGGTCAAATCCATCGCAACACTTACATCAACGCGCCCACGCTCTTGGGCCCAACGCTGCAAATGAAGGCGCACCCCCAAGTGCTGTTCGCGGGACAAATCTGCGGCGTCGAAGGCTATGTCGAATCGATTGCTACCGGCCTGATGGCGGGCCTGCACGCGGCCGCGCTGGCCACCGGCAGCGAGCCGGTGCCTCCGCCGCGAGCCACGGCGTTGGGGTCCCTTGTCCACTACATCACCCAAAGCGAGAGCAAAAACTTTCAACCGGCGAACATCACGTTCGATCTCTTGCCCGCGCTAGAAAATCAGGTTCGCGACCGGAAGGAACGCCACCGCCAGCAGTGTGCAGCAGCATTGCGCGACTTCGACGAGTGGCACAGCCGGCGCATCGAGCGAACTGCGGATCCCCCGCTCCCCCACCCCGGCCGCTCCGCATGACCAGATCTTAATGATTGAGAACAAGTTCTTATTGTTTTTTCGGTCGATTCGCTTTAGGGTGCTGATGTCAGACTGAGGTGCGTTCGTGCCGGTTTCCGCCGTTGATTGCGTTCAGCCCGCGCTGCAGCACACGCGGGAACAACTCTTCACACGCTTCCGGTGGGGGCAATGGTCGCGCCTGGCGCTGGTAGGCATTCTGGCCGCGGAACTGCACGTCGGCGGATGCAATTTCGGCAACCTCAATGGCAGCTGGCCTCGCCTCCCTAAAAAAAGCCCCGGCGAGTTTCTGCCGTCTTCCAGATTGCCAGTGGGTTGGCCTCCTTTCAATCCCGGCCATATTTCCGAGCACATCGCGCAGTACATCGGACTAATCGTGGTGGGGATCTTTGTCGCCATCGTGCTGTCATTCCTCTTTCTGTACATCAGCAGCGTGTTCCGCTTCATCCTGTTCGATTCGGTTCTGCGGCGGGAATGTTCGATTACCGAGGGATGGCGGAAATGGCATCGCGCCGGCGGCCGGTTCTTCCTGTGGCAGATCGTCTTCCAAGTCTCGGCCTTGCTTTTTCTGGCGGTCCTCATTGGCCTGCCGCTGGCCATGGCGATGGCTGCGGGCTGGACCGCCGATCTGAAGGAGCATGTCGGGCGCGTGATTGTCGGAGTGATTCTATTCATCGGCCTGTTCTTCATATTCGTCCTGGTGGCTGCTGTGGTGCAGGTACTGGCCAGAGATTTTCTGGTGCCGATCATGGCTCTCGAAGACCTCGATTTTGCCGATGGCTGGCACCGTTTGTTGGCGATCATCCGCCCGGAAAAGGGAAGATACGCTGTTTACCTCCTGCTCAAGCTGGTGCTTTCCATTGCGGCGGCCATACTGTTCGGCATCATCTCGATTGTGCCAGCGTTGGCCATTGTGGTCCCTGGCGTGGTTGCGGTGTTGGCGGGACGCGCCGCGGGGATGGGATGGAGCGTGACCACCATCAGTCTGGCGATCATCCTTGGGACTCTGCTTTTATTTCTGCTGATTTACCTGATCGCCCTGGTGTGCGTGCCGGCCACTGTTTTCTTCCCGGCCTATGCCATGTATTTTCTTGCGTCTCGATATCCGCATCTGGACGCGCTGCTGCATCCCGCGCCGCCTCCAGCGCCGGTATTGCCACCCGTTCCTGAACCTTCACCACCCTTCGAACCGCCGCTGCTGCCGCCCACGGCGGAACCCATCGGCTAGCGCCGTGGGCGGGCAGAGCCAACTACTTCTGCGCGGCTTTCTGCGTGTGCCCATGCCCCCAACTGAAGCGCCGTCCGACAATGCACTTTACGATCAAATGATCGGCGGAGTTACTCACATCCGCGCCTACGCCAAAATTAAACTCCCAGTCCGGCGAGAGGTTGAGATCAATCGTGGGGAAAATCTGTTGCGACTGTTGGGAAATGGGATCGAATTGTGAGACTGGCCCCAGAGCGCCGTAATATTCAAAACCGCCGGTGACCTTTTTTGTGAAGTCAAAACTGACTTTCACGTTGGGAGAAAACTCCCATCCCCTCCCCGTGTTCAAGCCATGCAGGGCACGGTCAAACGCCGGATTGAAGTCGAAATACCAGCGCCCCAGTTTCTTGTCGATGATGGGACGAAGCTCATAGTTCCAACTGTCTTCCGAGAACTTCCGCCGCTGATAACCAATCTCCTGCGAGATGCTAAGGCCCACGGGCAGATGCCACGACTCGGGAGCCGTAATCCGCGGTCGAATGTGATCGCCCACCCAGTTCCACCCCCCGCCGCCTAAACCGCCGGGCTGAATGCTCGTGAACACATAGAAGCCGGTCTCAAACCAATCTGTCCAACCTTGCGTAATCTCCAGGGTCTCGTGCTCGGCGTGGTTCGAAGGCAGCACACCGTTGATGACCCGCTTGGAACCATCCACCGTGAAATTGGAATGGATTTCCACCATGGTGGCATTCTTCGGGACCAGTTCGGCGGAGTAGACCTGTATTTCGTAGTTGTCCTGGGCGAGAACAGGGAGATTGAGCAAGACAAGATTGAGAGCGAACAAAAGCGCTCCGGGCGCTGACCGCGAGAAATGTTCCGCCAAACGCTGCATGAATATTCGATTCTAGAGCAGTTCAGAAGTTGCTGTGGGGCAAACCAGGACCGGAAAGGGCACAGCTTTACAGATTCCTGAAAAACGCGGCTTCGTATCAGGGCATCGCTTCAGCAATGCCGCAAAGCAAACTGTTCAGCCGCGCTGTTGGAACTCTCCGCGCCATCCAGGTGTCCAATGATTCAGGACACGCGCGTGCCTGAGAGGAAAAACTCCAATGGCATTCTCCACGGCAGTCGGTGGTCCGTTTTCGACCGGCCCAAAGATGAACGTCACTCCCCTGATTGACGTTCTGCTGGTGCTCCTCATTGTTTTCATGCTGGTGGTGATTGAGCAGAAGCCAGTCGGATTGCAGACAGAAATTCCGCAGCAGCCCAACCCGAAGGATCGCTCGATTCCGCCGCCCCAGACGACAATCGTGATTCAGATCCATCACGCGAAAGCGGGAGTAGAGCACCCGCAGGTGATGGTGAACGAAGAAGCGGTGGAATGGGACCACCTGCGCGAACGCCTGCGCGACATTTTCGCCATCCGGGTGGAGCGGATTGCCTATGTCGAAGCCGATGACGACATCGATTTCCAGGACGTAGCAGACGTGATCGCAATTGCAAGGATCGCAGGCGTCGACCGCGTGGGCCTGCTGACTGAGGATGGGAAGCATGTTCCAATGGCGGGCTAGGAGATATCGTAAGTCACTGCAAGAACAGTGGGAGTGTTGGTGCAAACTTAGATTTCGCAGGAATCCAGAGATGCTGGACTGATGGTCGCCGATCGAGTAAGGTTCGGAAATGAGCCGAGTTACCAACGCAATACTCACTGCGCAAGTAAGTGTGCAAGCCGATCTTGACCCTGAGATTGAATCCGTCAACAAATTCCTACGGGAAACGGAGGGTGGCGGCGGTGGCGAGTTCATAGAGGTAACACAGCACGCAGGTGGGACGAAGCACATGGAATGTCGCGTATACCTTTCGGCATTTGACCACGCTGATATGACGGTTATCCTACACGCGGTCGACCAAGCACCGTGGCGAGAGAAAGACATGGTTCAGGTGTTTGTAAAGGAACAAGAGGAAGACGAGTTTCTGCTTCGGTATAGCCGTGGTTCCGGTCGGAATGACGGTCCCGCTTAGATAACAGTCCTAATCCCGCGCCCGGTTCTTAATCCAGATGGGCGAGCCGACGAACCCGAACGCCGCCCGGATCTGATTCTCAAGAAACCGCTGATAGGAAAAGTGCAGCTTTACGGCGCGGTCGGTGAAGAGCACAAACGTGGGTGGCGCCACTCCGGCCTGCGTCATGTAGAGGATTCTCACGCGCTTGCTCATTGGAACCGAGGCGCGTTCAAAGTCAACCGTCCTCAGGAAGCGGTTCATCTCGCCCGTGGTAACGCGCTTGCGCCGCTCGGCAGCGACCTTCTCGATCAGCGGAAGAATTTTCTCCGTCCCCTTGCCCGTGTGCGCCGACAAAAATAGCACAGGAGCATATGCCATAAACTTCAGCCCGTAGCGCAGGCGCTCTTCGTAGAGCGCCCGGTCCTGCGGCCGCTTGGCATCCTGAATACGTGCCGTTCGAGACTGGCTGATGGCCCGCTTTTCGCCGCTGGCCACGAGGTCCCATTTATTGACCAGAATAATCACCGAGCGTCCGCTTTCGTGAGCGTAGCCGGCGATGCTCGCATCGAGATCGCTAACGCCTTCCGTGGCGTCGATCATGAAAAGCACAATGTCGGCGTCTTCGATGTTCTTGCGAGCCATGACCACCGAAAGCTTCTCAGCCATCAGCCGCGTCTTGCCTTTGCGCCGGATGCCGGCCGTATCGATGAAGCGAATCTTGCGGCCTTTGTACTGGATAACTTCGTCGATGGAATCACGCGTGGTTCCGGCAACCGGCGAGACGATGGCGCGGTCGGTTCCCGTGAGCTGATTCAGCAGCGTGGACTTGCCGACATTCGGATGCCCGATGATGGCGACCCCGATTTCGTGGGGCGCGTCCGGAGTAAGTGTGCCTTCCCCTGTGTCTTCCTCTGTGACCCCTGTGGTTGCCTTTGAACTAGCAGGCAGCACCAAAACTATGGCGTCCAGCAGATCGTCGACACCGCGCCCATGTTCAGCCGAAATCGGAAACACATTCCGCATCCCCAGCGAATGAAATTCTCCAAGCAGAGAATCCTGCTTGTCCGAATCCATCTTATTGACGGCAAGAAAGAGCGGTTTGCCGGTACGCGCCAGCAGACGAGCCAGTTCGCGGTCGGGCCCGGCGATTTCCGTGCGAGCGTCGACAACCATGACGATGGCGGCCGCTTCATCGAACGCGACCTTGGCCTGGCGGAAGATCTCAGAGGGTATGAAGTCCTTGTCGTCGGGAACGATACCGCCGGTATCCACCACGCGAAACTCGTGGCCGAGCCATTCGACTTCGCCATAGAGGCGGTCTCGGGTAATGCCGGGTTCGTCGCCGACGATGGCGCGCCGCGATCCTGTCAGATGGTTGAAGAGCGTCGATTTGCCGACGTTCGGGCGGCCGACGATGGCGACGAGTGGGGATGGTTTTCTCTTGCTCAAAGTCTTTTCGTGCTTCGCGGATGAGTTACCAGCCCCATCCCGTTATTATAGAGACTCCGTGCCTTCCCCATCCCATCCCGTGTCTCCCGCTGCGGGATTCTCGCTGTACCAGTTCTTCGCCCCCGGCGGCCTGCTCTCAAAAACGCATCCCGCCTACGAGTTTCGCCGCGGGCAGTTGCAGATGGCCCAGGCGGTTGAGGAGTCGCTGGAAGAGAAGCGGCATCTGATCGTCGAAGCCGGCACCGGAACCGGCAAGACGCTGGCGTATCTGTTGCCCGTGATCCGCTCGGGCAAGCGCGTCATCATCTCCACCGGCACCAAGAATCTGCAGGAACAGCTTTTTTTCAAAGATGTGCCCGCGCTGGAACGAGCTTTGTTCCCTGACGGTGACCGTAAGCTGAGCGTCTGCTACATGAAGGGGCGCAACAATTACCTCTGCCGCAAGAAGCTCATCGATCTCACCGATCAGCCCGTGCTCAGCGGACTGGAGGAGATCGAGCACTATCGCGCCATCGCCGCGTGGGAGAGAACGACGCACACCGGCGACCGCGCCGAACTGGCGGAACTGCCCGAAGCGAGCGCGCTCTGGCACAAGCTTGACGCCCGGGCCGATACCTGCCTTGGCCAAAAGTGTAAAGAATACGACCGCTGCTTCATCACCGAAATGCGGCGGAAAGCGGCGGAGAGCGACATCATCATCGTCAATCACCACCTGTTCTTCGCCGACCTCTCCATCAAGCTCGAAGCCGAGGGCGCGCCCGATGCCGGCGTTCTTCCCGAGTGTGGAGCGGTGATCTTCGACGAGGCGCACGAACTGGAAGAAGTTGCCGGGAATTACTTTGGCATCTCGGTCAGCAACCTGCGGATGGACGAGTTGACGCGCGACGTCGAACATCTGCTGCAGCGCGAGAAACTCTACACGCCGCAGATGTCGGGTGCGATTCAATCTGTGCGGGAGCGCTCGCAGCTTTTCTTCTCGCTTCTTCCGGCAAACGAAGGCCGCTTTGCCTTCGACTCTCGCCGTGAGTTCCTGGAAGAGAACGGGGAAGAATTCCTCGCCCTCAATCAATCGCTGTACCGGCTGGGCGCGGAACTGGAGCAACTCCCGCAGAAGCCGGAGGATGTCTTCACGCTGGCCCGCCGGGCGCAGCAATTGCAGGTGCAGCTGACTTTCGTGATGGAGAACGAAGATCAGAACACCGTCTTCTGGATCGAGCGCCGCGGCTTTCGTGGAGCAACGGGCGCGCCCGCCCGGCGGAAATCATCCGATGAGAAGCATCCGGGCGGACGGACGAATGTTTTCTTGCAGGCCACTCCCATCGAAGTCGGCCAGATTCTGCGCGAGTGCCTGTGGTCGAAGCTGGAGGCGTCAGTGCTGACCTCGGCGACGCTCGCCGTCGGCGGCGGGTTTGAATATATAAGGCAGCGGCTCGGACTCGACCACGCGCGCGAATTGATCGTTGCCTCGCATTTCGATTATGAGAGCCAGGCGATTCTTTATGTCCCGCCCGACTTGCCCGATCCGCGCACCCCGCAATTTGCCGGCGCGGCAACCGGCGTTATCCGGCGGTTGCTGGAAATCACCCGCGGACGCGCCTTTGTCCTTTTCACCAGCTACGCGCAGATGCACGAAATCTACGACCGGCTGCTGGGCCAGTTGCAATTTCCGATGCTCAAGCAGGGCGATGCTCCGAAATCGGCGTTGCTCGAGGAGTTTCGGCTCACGCCCAACGCTGTCTTGTTTGGCACGTCTTCGTTCTGGCAGGGCGTGGACGTCCAGGGCGAACAGTTGAGCTGCGTGATTATCGATCGCCTGCCGTTTGCCGTGCCCAGCGATCCGGTGGTGGCGGCCCGGGTAAAGGCCATTGACGCTGGCGGCGGCAACGCTTTCTTCGAATACCAGGTGCCGAGCGCCGTTATCACCCTGAAGCAAGGCTTTGGCAGATTGATTCGGTCGCTGCACGATCGCGGTCTGCTCGCCCTGCTAGACAACCGGATTCTGAAGAAGCAGTACGGCCGCGTATTCGTTGAGAGTTTGCCCCCCTACAGTAGGACTACGGACTTGAAGAAAGTGGAGCAGTTCTTCGGGGTGCATTCGTGAGCAGGTCGTGTGGTGGCGGGCCCCGCCAAACTGGGCGGAGCCCCGTGACCACACGATCAGAGTTAATTCAGAATTATTCTGCGGCCGCTTCTTTATCGACCACGACCTTCAAGTGCGTGGTCACGTCCTTGTGCAGCTTGACCGGGATGATGAACTCACCGACGGTCTTGAGCGGTTCGTGTAACTGGATCTTCCGGCGATCGATGTGGAAACTCTTCTTCTCGAGCGCTTCGGCAATATCGCCAGACGTGACTGATCCGAACAGCTGATCGGCTTCGCCCGACTTGCGCAGAAATTTCACCTCGAGCCCGTCAAACTGCTTGGCCAGCGCCTCGGCTTCCGACTTTTCCTTGGCGGAGCGGCGCACAGCAGCAGCCTTCATCTGCTCGATGACAGTCTTATTGGCGACGGTGGCCTCGATCGCGAGTTTCCTGGGCAGCAGAAAATTCCGCCCGTATCCCTCGGCGACTTTCACCACCTCGCCGCGGTTGCCCAGCTTGGGCACGTCTTCTTTGAGAATGACTTCCATGAATGACTCCGTTCTTGTTGGCTGTCCCTTGTGAACCCCTGTGGTGAAGATTTTTTCTCAACCACAGGGGTTCACAGGGGACCCCTGATCCTTATGCGTACCAAAATTACTGGGCGCGTCCCGCGAACGGCAGCAGCGCGATGTTGCGCGCCTGCTTGATAGCCCGCGACAAACGCCGCTGATGCGGCGTGCATACGCCAGTCAGGCGTCGCGGAGTGATCTTGCCGCTTTCCGCCACGAACTGCGCCAGCAGACGGACATCTTTGTAATTGACCGCTTCGATCTTCTCGACGCAGAACTTACAAACCTTCTTGCGCCGGAAAAACTTGCGCCCGCCTTCGCGGGGGCCGCCAGGGCCTCCGCCGGGACGCGGACTGCGTGGCCCGCTGCGCTCGGGGCGGTCGCCACCACTGCGCTCCGGACGGCTTTCGCCGTGGCTCGATCCCGACGATGCGGTTGGTGCTTTTGTCTCTTCTGCCATAAGTGCTCCTGCTTTCTAAGAATTCGTTGGTGTGGTGACGGGGCTTTGCCCGTTCGTGTCGACGGTCGCGGCACTGCCAAAATCGCGCTCTCCCGAAACCCGGTTGCCAGCTAGACCGGCGTCGAGGCCGGGGCCTCGGGAGCAACTTCCGGCGCGGCTGGAGTTACCGGGGCAGCCGCAACTGGTTGTGCGCTGACTTTCTTTTTCGCGTCGCGCAGCTTCTTGATCTTGTCCAGCCGCTTCAGCTCTTCGTCCGTGCGCACGCTAAGGAACTTGATCACCGGCTCGGTCACGCGCAGACGGCGTTCCACCTCGTGCACCACGGCCCCGGCCGCTTCAATCATCATCAGGACGAAGATGCCGTCGTTGAACTTGCCGACCCTGTACGCCAGACGGCGCTTGCCCCAGACTTCGGTCTTGGCTGTTCCACTGGCGGAAGTGACCGAGGACTCGAGCGTCGACACCAGCTTGTTCAACTCCTCCTCCACCATGTCGGGCCGGACGATGAACATCAATTCATAGTTACGATTCATTCGTTATCTCCAAAGTCTGCGAGCGCCTCACGCGGCCCCTGAAGGGGCATCGTTCAAAAGTGCCTTGCCGCGTCGCTAAAGCGATACAAATCACCAGCGATACAGCTCACTCCTCCGGTTCGTTCTTGCGATTGAACCGGTTCATCGCCGCCGCTGGTCCTTCTTTCAAAATCACCTCAACCGCCTGCACTGCCGTGTCGAGGATTTCGTCCACAAGTTTGTCCTGAGCCTTACGGAACGGCGTCAGCACATATTTCACGCTGTCTACAACTTTACGATCGGGCGCGATTCCCAGCCGAATCCGCGAGAATTCGTCCGTACTCAGCGCACCGAGGATCGATTCCATCCCGTTGTGCCCCGCCGAGCTGCCCCGCTGCCGTATGCGAATCGTGCCCAGCGGCAAATCCAGCTCGTCGTAAACCACAATCAGGTCGCGCGCTACATCCACCTGATGTTCGCCAACCAATTCCCGCACCGAAAGCCCACTCAGGTTCATGTAGGTCTCCGGTTTCGCCAAAACCACCGATTCCCCGGAGATCGCAGCCCGCGCGGTCAGCGCTCGGCATTGCCGGTTCCTGACTTCAATCCCCAGGCCGTTGGCGATCCGATCAATCGTCAGGAACCCGAGATTGTGCGGCGTGAACTGGTACTCGATTCCGGGGTTGCCCAAACCGACGATCAGTTTCACGCCTTGGTCCCTGAGCGCTTGTGCAGACGGCTTTTCGTCTAACCCAAGCAAGGCAAAGGCTCGTTTCCACACAAGCTCTATTTCTTCTCTTTCTTCTCAGGCTTCTCAGCCTTCTCGGGCTTGGCCTTGCCCTTGGCCTCGCCTTCGGCCTCGCCTTCACCCTCAACTTCCTGCTTGCCCTTCTTGATGACTTCGGGTTCTGCCGGTGCCGCCGTCGCATCTGCTGCCACCGCTTCCGGAGCCGCCACCACTTCTTCCTTCACGGTGGTGATGTGCGCGATCATCTGATTCTCTTCCGTCAGGAACTTCAGTTTCTCGCTGTGCGGAAGATCTTTCACGCGCACTTCGATACCGAATACCAGATGGCTGATGTCCACTTCGATGTTCTTCGGAATATCCGCAGGCAGGCACTCAATTTCAATCTCACGCAGCAACTGTTCGAGAATCCCGCCTTCGGTCTTCACGCCCGCTGCCTCGCCTTTGAGGACGACCGGAACCGTGACCGTCAGCTTCTTGTCCATAGCTATGCGCTGCAGGTCCACATGGAGCAGCGTTCCCCTGATAGGCTCAAACTGCCAGTCCACGATCATGGCCTTGACGCGATCGCTATCGAGCGCGAGATCAAAAATCGTATTGTGCCCGCTCTCCGACTTCAAAATGCGCAGGACCTGCCGCGGATCGACCGCGACCGCAGCCGCGTCCTTGCCCGCGCCGTAAACCACCGCGGGAATCTTTCCACCGACACGCACGCGCCGGGCGGAGTTCTTGGTGCCTGGTTCGCGCTTCTGCGCTTCCAGAATGCTGATATCGGTTGCCGTAGCCATAATTCCGTTTCCGTCCTTCGTGGATTCGTCGTTGGTTGTTGGTCGTTCGACGCTCGCGTTTCGCAAAACTCTCGCTTCTCCGGCGAATAGCGAACGACCAACGATGAACGACTGTCTCTAATTAAAAAGTCTGCTGACCGAAGTCTCTTCGTGAATCGACTGAATCGCCCGTCCAATCAATCCCGCGATCGACAGCACCTTGATCTTCGGGACTTGCCTGGCCGCATCATTCAGCGGAATCGTGTTGGTTACGACCACTTCCGTGATCGAAGACTCCACAAGATTCTGCACCGCCGGCCCCGAAAGTACCGGATGAGAGCAACAGGCATACACCGTGGCCGCGCCATTTTCCACCAGGGCCTGCGCCACCTTCACCAGCGTGCCGGCCGTATCGATCAGATCGTCGATGATGAGACAGTTGCGGCCGCTGACTTCGCCGATCACGTTCATCACTTCCGCTACGTTCATCTCGACGCGCCGCTTATCCACGATGGCCAGCGCCGCGTCCATCTTCTTGGCGAAAAACCGCGCGCGTTCCACGCCACCTGCGTCCGGCGAAACCACGGTCAGATCCGGCAGATTCAGCTTCTTGAAGTAATCCACCAGCACCGGCGAAGCGAACAGATGGTCCACCGGAATATTAAAAAATCCCTGCAACTGCGGCGCGTGCAAATCGACCACGAGCGCGCGATCGGCGCCAGCAGTAGTCAGCAAATCGGCCACCAGCTTGGACGAAATCGGAACCCGCGGCTTGTCCTTGCGGTCCTGGCGCGCGTAACCGAAGTATGGAATCACGGCCGTGATGCGCCGCGCCGAAGCCCGCTTGAGCGCGTCCATCATCAGCAGCAGTTCCATCAGGTGCATGTCCACCGGCTGGCAGGTGGGTTGCATCACAAAAACGTCAGCCCCGCGCACGTTCTCCTGGATCTGCACATACGCTTCGCCGTCCTTGAAGCGCGTCACCAGAGCCTGGCCCCGCGTCAGGCCAAGAAAGTGGCAGACCTCATCGCAGAGCGCCTCGTTGGCAGTTCCACAAAAAACCTTAAATCGGTCATCGACCCGGGCGCGTTGCGGCTTGCGTTCCGTTTTCTCGTCCGTGATCGGCTTTTTTTCCGCGGTCGTCTTTTCGGCGATCGTTTTTTCCGCGGTCGACGTCGCAACTGTGGCCATAGTTAGTTCTCAGTTCCCGGTTCTCAGTTCTCAGTTTTGGGGCTCCAGCGTCTCGACTGAGAACTGAGCACTGGGAACCGAGAACTGCTTTTCTGGCTGGGCCGCTAGGATTCGAACCTAGACAAAGTGCTCCAAAGGCACTTGACCTACCATTAGTCGACGGCCCAACTTCTGTTGTGTGCTTCTAGTATGCCGAAATCGGAACCCGCAGCAAACAAGAAACTGAAAGCGTAAGACAAAAACTGCCCGCTAACGACCCACGACTAACGACAAACGACCGCCTTCCAGTACTGCTGACGTGTCAACGCTCTGGTCGCCGTTGCCTTCAGCCCGCGCTTCCGCAGACGGCCCGCCGCCGTCGCGGCCTCGCCTGGTGACCGGAACAGCCCGTACAGGGTTGACCCTGACCCGGAAAGCGAAGCATAGCGCGAACCCGCGCGCTCCAACTCACCCTTTATGTCACGCAATTCGGGATATTTAGGAAAGACGACTCTTTCGAAGTCGTTTTCAATCCCGGTACGGACAAGGTCGGAAAGCAAGTTCCCGACCCGGCTCCCGCCTTTGGCGGAAGCACCGGTGTTGGGGTAACCCCTGGTGAAACCAAAAAAACACGCCGAAAGCGCGCGGCCAACCTCAAACAGTCTATCCGACGCTGGAGGCTGCGTCAATCGAGGTTGCGTGGGGACAGCCGCCCCCGGCTGTCCAGCCGAGCGCAGCTCGGCAACTCTCTCCCGTGCCATGAGCGCGTCCCAATCCGCAAAAGCCTGCGGCGTCGCCACCCCAACCTCAGGCGTCACCACCACCATCGGAATCACCGGCAACGCAGGCAAAGGATAGACTTCCTCGCCGCGGCCGACGCCCAGCACCGTTCCGCCCACCAGAAACAGCGGCAGATCCGAGCCGACATCCGCAGCAATTCGCAGGCGCGCCGCCGCAGACAATTTCTTCTTCAACACGCGCTCCAACCCAAGCATCGCCGCCACCGCATTGGACGAGGCCGCACCCATACCCCCCTGCACCGGCAGCCGCTTTTCGATTTCAATGCGGACTCTGCCCTTGGCGCCGAGTTCCTCCAGCACTCGCTCGGCAATGCGATGGCAGGTGTTCGACGAATCCAGCGGAACCCGCGGGTCTTTATTTCTGCAGAGAATCTCAATCCCCCTGCCACGCCCGACGCTCACTCGGATCACGTCATGCAGCGCAATCGTCTGATACACCGTACGCAGATCGTGATATCCGTCCGCGCGCGCAGCGCCGATGTAGAGCCCGAGATTGATTTTCGCAAAGGAACGACTTGCGACTGTCATGGATGGGGAATTGTAAGCGATTTGTGCCTAAGCGGCAGTCCCAATCAGAGCGGGAGGCGAGTGCTCGCGCATTCGCGTTCTTTGCGAAAGTGGGCCGTTGCATCACCCCAGGTCGACTCAGCTCTCAAAAAACTCCTTGATCTGGGTCCAATGCTTCCGAACGATCAAGTCTGTGCTCAAATGTCCGCCCCGCCGGAACAGTTTCAAGCGCGCTCCAGTGAGCCGGGCAAATCTCTGAACCGTCCGGTAAGGAACATAAGGATCGTCCTGAGCATGGAACATCATGACCTTCGAAGCAGTCACTTCACCGGCGTGATGGAGAGGACTATAAAACTTTCCACCACGCAGTTTGTTCCAATTCCTGTCGGACAGCCGGTATCCATTCCCAAACGCCGCGCTAATATACGCGGCATAGCTGGCGTTTGAAGTCTCTTTCGTCTGCTCGCGCGCCAGGATTCCCCAATCCACCACCGGACAATTGGCAACAACCTTGCTCACACGAGGATCAAGCGAAGAAAGAATAGCCGCCGCGCCGCCAAAGCTCCCTCCAATCACAAACAGATCGTCCGCCGATACGCGGAACCGCCGTCCAAACGCCAACTCTCGGAACTCCGTCGCCAGCCCGTCGACCACCTCCAGAATATCCAAGTGCGGCGATCGGTCCAGAAACTTCCCGCCACTCTCCCAGGCTCCGCGGTAGCGCGGATAAAATACCCAAAATCCCTTCGCGGAAAGAAATTCGGCCAGCGGCTGTTTGCGAGGAATCGAAGGCATCCCATCGCAGAGAATGATGACCCGTTCTGTTTTCCCAGCGTGAGCCGGAGGCAGGAATTCAGTAACGATATCGCGCGCGAATCGCGTCCTGATCATGGCGTTTCAGCACTGTAAGGCCACGCTGCGCTCTCGCCAAGCGGTTTACCCCAGCTTCTTCAAAGCTTCCTGTGCGGCGGCAATGAAAGCCTCAAGAGCCTGTTTGAGCTTGGCCGGGTCGATGGCTTCCGTAGCCTTGTCTGCCTGGTCGGCCAGTGTGCCGGCCTTTATCGTGCGGCTAGTCAAATCGACGACGTTCGGAATGGCGCTGAACCAAAAGACGATCAGCAAGAATAGCCCGGCCAGACCCAGCATCCAGCCCAGCGGCGGTGTCGAGAACCTATAGAAAAGCAGATATCCCAGCACCATGGCTACGCCGGTTGACCCGCGAAGCTGGGTCATCGTGGATTGGCGCTCGAGCTCGGTCAGGAGTTCCGGGTGGCGTCCTCGGATATCAATTAATGACGCTGGAACCTGCGAAGGTCCGCTCGTTTCCACTGCGGGACTGGCTGAGATTTCAATTTTCTTGCGGGGGCTCCCCCAAGTGTTACAAATGAGATAAGCGATTCCGGCCATTACGTGTCCAATGGCGTAGCAGGCGCCCACTCCCACCACTAGGGCCAGCCACGCCGGCAACTGGTAGGGATCCAACAACCACTGAACATCGCGTAGAGAAAATCTTCTGCAAAGCACTCCGATGGTAAGAAACACAGCGCCGGGCAGGGCATAGCCGAAAACGTCTCGCAGGATCAAGAAATTCTTGTTTAGTTCCGACAGAAATCCAGGCCAGCTGTCAGCGCCGCCCCCATTGCTCGACTTTGCCATAGCGCGCGCATCTTATAACAGCTCCCTAAGTCCGTCAACTCAATGTCGGCGCGTGTGTCGGTAGCACATGATATGTCCGGTTGAGATAGCAAGTGAGATGTCCGCTTTGCGGGCGGCGAGGATGGGAGACCATGCGGAGCATGGAAGCTTATCCGAGGGCCGCGATGGAG